>Ga0208694_1000240_pt1 | contig 87180 bp, 79 predicted proteins | sample AD_UKC078_MetaG_FD_184442 | JGI IMG/M metagenome (GOLD analysis project Ga0208694, IMG submission 184442) | Active sludge microbial communities of municipal wastewater-treating anaerobic digesters from USA - AD_UKC078_MetaG (SPAdes) (version 2) | ecosystem: Engineered > Bioreactor > Anaerobic >...
CAATTTTTCTTTTTTATCCGGTTCCGCCATAATTTCTACCACTGTTTTTTCCATTCGCATTGATTGAGAGCCTTTGACCAAAATCACGTCCCCTGCCTCTATTTCGTTCTGCAAAGTCTGACCAGCCGATAACGAATCATCAAAATGCCTCACTTTTTCACCCAAGCCTTTTTCAATGAAAACTTCGTCAATAAATTTAGACCGCAAGCCGACCGTGTAAACCAGGTCACAAACTTCCGCTGCCAGATAACCAATTTCCCGGTGCGCTTCCGGCGCGTAGGTACCAAGCTGAAGCATATCGCCCAAAACCGCAATCCGCCGGCCCTTGACCTGCAAAAGGCTTAGCGTTTTCAGCCCCGCCGCCACCGCCGCCGGCGACGAATTGTAAGTGTCGTCCAAGACTACCGAATTTTTTAAACCAGGCAAAACTCGCAAACGTCCGGCCGCCGGTTTGTAATCTTTTAAAACTTCAATCATTTCAATTACGTTCACCCCTAAAATATCTCCCAACGCCAAAGCTGCCAAGACTGGATAAATTTGATGCTCGCCGACAACCCCGCCAACTCGCACTGGCAAACTCTTGCCGTTGTGTTCAAATTTGAAAGTCAACCCACTCGGCAAACCGGTTTCGTCATACAAAACACCCTGGGCTTCAGCGCGATAATCAGCCAAATCATTAAAACCAAAAGTCAGGATTTCGCCCTTGATGCCTCCAAGATGAGCGGCAACATTTTTGTCATCGGCATTAATTAAAACTTTGCCCTGGGCTGGGACTGCCTTGGCCAAAAGCATTTTTTCTTTGATCACTTCGGCCGGTGAAGAAAAGAACTCTACGTGCACCGGCATATCCGGCAAAAAAGTAACAACCGCGTGGTCAAATTTCACCCATTTGACAATTTGCGCGATTTCACCCGGATATTCCACGCCAATCTCAAGCACCAACCATTTTGGGTAATCTTTTTTAAAAATAATTAAAAACAAACCGTGGAAAAAAATATCCAACCAACCCAAGATGCTATACCAAGCCGATTGACAACCCAGAATCGTCAGGGCCACGCCGATATCGGCGCTGTTGTAACTCTTCTCGCTTTTAGACACCGACAAATAATTTTTTGTTACTTCATAAATCGCGTCCTTGGTGGAGGTTTTGCCGACACTGCCAGTCACTCCAATAATCTTTGGTTTATACTTTTTGAGCACCAATTTGGCCTCCCAGCGCAAGATAACGACAACGACTGGCCGAAAGCCCTTTTTGAGCATTTTTAAGGTGTTTTTCATCAATTTTGAATTATTGGGGGTCTCTGTTGTTAGCGGTCTGGTGGCACTTGGTAATAGTTTAACAAAAATTTGGTCAAATTGCTAAACGGTTCAGTCAAAGTTTCCGATGAGTAACGTACGCCTTTGGGGTCTTTAATATACATAAAAATGATAAAACGCGGGTTGAAAGCTGGGAAATAACCAAAGAAAGTGTGCAGGTAACGGTCAGGATAATATTTTCTGGTTTCCGGGTTCACCATTTGCGCCGTGCCAGTTTTGGCCGCAACCGAATAATGTTCCAGCTTAGCTTTGCCGCCGGCCAATTTCTCGTCTACGACTTCCACCAACATCCGGCTAATCTCCTCGCTTGTCTCTTTTTTTATCACTTGCCTTATAATCTTGGGTTCAATCTTGCGCGATAATTTATTTTGGTAATTGATTTCTTTGACAATATGAGGCTCAATCAGCTTGCCGCCGTTACCAAGCGCGGCCAACGCGCGCGCGGTCGCAATCGGCGTAAAAGACAAGCCCTGACCATAAGCCGCTGTAACATAATTAATTTCATAAGGTTCATAGATTGTTTGAATTCGATTGTTCAATTCCCCGGGCAAGTCAATGCCGGTTTTTTCGCCAAAACCAAAGGCTTCATAGTAGGCACGGAATTTTTCTTGGCCCAGTTGACGAGCCACAAAAGCCATTCCCACGTTTAAGGATTGGTTCAAAACTTCTTGCATTGGCACTACACCTCTGGCTCTGCCGTCGTAATTACAAATTTTTTGGCCACTGACCGTAATGCAGCCAGTATCGTTAAAAGTAGTTGAGGTTGTGACTGCGCCGGCGTCCAAGGCTGCCGCCATGGCAATCGGTTTTATCGTGGAACCCATTTCGTAGATATGCTCCACAAAAGGATTGGGCAAGACTGACAAATCGGTAATTTTCTCGCCGGGATGAAAAGTGGGCCAAGCTGCCATCGCGATTATTTCACCGGTCTGCGGGTCCATCACCATACCGGCGACTGAATCTCCCCGGTATTGTTCTTGCGCTTCGGCCAATTGACTTTCCAAAAACTTTTGGACGACCGGTTCAATAGAGGTAACAATATCTCCCTGAATGGCGGAATCTTTATCCGCGTCTTTTGTTTTGCTCAAGGTCGCAAAAGTTTCCACAAAAAAATTGGCAAACGATAAATCTTTTTCTCGCGACAAAGTATCATTATAAAACTTCTCCAAGCCGTAACGTCCCGCATATTCGTCCCCCTTGTAACCCATTAGGCCAATCACGTGCGCGGCGCTCTGGCCGGCCGGGTAAAACCTCTCCCTCTGTTTGATGGGATAAATCGCATTCAAACGTAAGGCTAAAATCCGGTCAGCGGTTTCTTTGGTCAAGCCATCGGCCAAAACTTCATAAGAATCCCCTTTTTTGGCCGCTGACTGGTAAAATTTTTCTTTATCCATAACCACCAAGGGCGAAACTTTTTGCCAAGCTTCATCCACGGATTTGATTAAGGTCGGATTCATAATTAACAAATATGACGTTTCCAAAGTCGCCGCGGAAATTTTTTTGCCATTTTTGTCTGTAAAAAAAATAGAGCCTCGGTCGTATATTCTGGCCGAACCCGGACTAAAATGCTGTTTATCCGCCTCCGCGCGATAATGGTCGGCCTTGACCACTTGAATAAAAAATAAGCGTACAATAAATAAAGCCGCCAAGGCAAAAATACCAAATGCCAAAAATTTAACCCTGAGACCGGAGTTATATTTCATCACCCAATGAAACCATGCTGACCGCTGAGCGATCAAGCGCGGCGTAAGTCGTGCTGTTAGACGAATCAACAAAACCAAGTGTTTTAGCGTACCCCCAGTTTATCAAACTTAGTTTGGCCAAATAATCCGATTCCAACGTGGCGACGGTCGCTTCCAAAAAGGCTGCTTGTTCAATTTGTTCTCGACGCTTAGCTGTATTAAAAACCGAGTCACTCAAAAAATAGACATAAAGGCCGGCGCAAACGGTGATACCAACAATTGCCGTCCAAGTTATTTTTCGACCCCAATTATCAAGTTGTATGGCTCGCGCTTTCATTTGTTTATAAAAATTTTTTGATAATGTATAACTGATGTTTAATTAATTTTTTTGAAAACCCTCAATTGAGCGCTGCGTGAACGCGGGTTGGCCAAAACCTCCGCGCGATCCGGTTTTGTGGCTTTGACTAAAAGTTCCAACTCCCCCGCTTCTTTTTTTGTCCTGACAAACTCCTTGACCAATCTGGCCTCTAGACCATGAAAAGTAATGACCGCGACCCGACCGCCAACCGACAAGGCCTCCCAAACCGCTCCTAGACCTTCTTTGAACGCGCCCAATTCGTCATTAACCGTAATCCGCAAAGCTTGAAAAGTCTTAGTCGCCGGATGAATTCGGCCAAACCGACCGCGCGGGCCGAGCGCCTTTTTGATGATTTCGGCCAACTGGAAAGTGGTTCTGATTTCATTTTCTTCTCTGGCGGTCACAATGGCGGCCGCAATTTTCCGCGCGGCGCGTTCTTCACCATAGCCATAAATGATATCGGCCAAACTCGCTTCCGACCAAGTGTTGACAATTTCCGCAGCTGTCAAAACACTGGACTGAACGTCACCACTCAAGGTCATCAGCAACGGTTCATCTTTCTGAAAAGTAAAACCGCGGCCCGACCGGTCCAGTTGAAACGAACTGAAACCGAGGTCAAACAATGCTGCATCAATTTGGGCGACCCCAACTTTTTGTAAAATTTCAGACAAACGACGGAAATTGCCTAAGGCGAACATTTTCTGACCCGGGCAAGCCTCCAAGTTTCGTTTGGCTAGCTCAAGCGTCTCAGGGTCTTGGTCCAGCCCAATCAAAGTACCAGTTGATCCGATTTGCTCACAAATAGCTTTAGCATGACCACCTAAACCAAGCGTGGCGTCCAGAACGGTCTCGCCGCTTTGCAAACGCAATCCCTCAATTGTTGGTTGTAAAAGAACAGGAACGTGCATACTACAAGATTCCGATATTTGTCAGATTCTCAGCCAAAACATCAGCTTGCTTTTCCACCTTATCAATATGGTCTTTCCACTTCTTTTCGTCCCAGATTTCTACTCGGTCGTTTAAGCCAACGATAACCACCTTGCTCTTTAAATCGGCAAAGTCTCGCAAGTGATCAGGAATTAAAATTCGCCCCATAGTGTCTATGTCGGCCTCAAAAGCGCCGCCAAAAATAAAACGATTAAAACCGCGCGAAGCGCCTTGAGTCATTGGCAAAGTGTTAAGTTGTTCCACCACTTTTTTCCAGCCTTCAAGTGTGTAGAGGAAAAGACAATTGTCCAATCCTCTCGTGACTACAACCTTACGGCCAATTTCTTTGCGAAAGTTGGCCGGAACGGAAATCCGTTTTTTGTCGTCTATGGTGTGTTTGAATTCGCCGATAAGCATAATCTTTGAGCGTGAAACGAAGCAAACTCCCCTTTTTTTCTAAATCAAATTTTTAAGAAAAAATTTGATTTGATAAGCATTTTTACCTGAAAATGCATTGACCCACTTCATCCCACCACATAGACATTTTATACCACCGGACACCACTTGGGCAAATAAAATGTTGTGGATAACTGCTAAAATTACCTCTTTGAACCCAAAAGGCGTGAAACACAAGGCTAAAAACAGCAACAAGAATTCACTGTAACTTAATAATCAACCGGGGATGTTTGCAATTTTTTAAAGAAAAAACCGAAACAGTGACTCTGCTCAAAAATTCCGTTTGGGAAAATTTAAAAGCTCTGACTCTAGGAGTCAGAGCTTTTAAATTTTGATTCTCCCCCATTCATTCATTTCATACTCATCTCTGCCCATTGCGCTGGCTGGAAATTTTAACTTATTTTAACGCGCGCCATAGTTTTGGGTCGCTTTCGCCATCAAGGCGGAAAAGAGCCACTCCTTTCACTCCGAGCTTTTTGGCCAAAGCCACTTTGTCAGCAATCGCTTGCGCATCCGAAAACCACACTAGCCTCGTTGCGCCGTCTTTCTTATAAGCAAAGGATAATTCACCGGCACTGTTTCTCTTGGGAGTTACCCCTTCGGCCTTGGCCAACTCCATGGCGGCCTGATAACTTAAGCTCCGCAAACGTTTGTAATTATAAATTGAACCATTATCCGTCACTTCATATTCATATCCGTAATTGACCACTCCTAACACCATCTTTTCTCGGTTGATTTCCTGGCTGGTAAAAACGGCCACCTTGCTCACCCAGGCCACGTCCGCCAAGGGCTGGTAGTAACCCAATTTTATTTTTTGGTTGGTCAACTTCCAGTCAGCGGTAGTTTGTTCATAAGTCATTACCCGAATTTCATCACAATACTTATTGATCGCCGGGTAATTGTTGGCGTATTGAATATCAGTCGGCACCTCACGATACTTGGAAGTCGGCGCGAAGCGCGGTTCTATGGTGCAAACTAAAGTTTTGTTTCGGGCCTGCAATTTGAGCGACAACGAACGCAAAAAGGCGGCAAACCCATAATAAGTGGAGGCCTGCTTGTTCTCATAATCTATGTCAATACCGTCAAACTTGCCCGCTACCACTAAATCAACAATATCTTTGATATGGGCCTCGCGTAAATTGCGATTACGAAAAATTTTGTCCATCATCGCGCCATCAGACCACATAATTGAGGGAATAACTTTCACTCCCTGCTTTCGCGCGGCCGTAATCATTTCCGTCCAAGGCGCCTCTTTGATTTTCATCGCGTCACGAATCTGGCCGTCGGCTGTCATTTCAAACGAAAAAGGGCTAATTGTTGAAAGTTGCGCTAAATGATTTTTAACCTCCGCGGTCGCCGCCGTCTTTTTCCAATAAGGCACCCAAACCGAAAATTCCAATTTTTGGGTCTGAGCCCAAGAAACAGCGGGGGTTAAAATTGCCGTTACTAAAAAAATGTAAAATATTTTTTTCATAATTAAATGGTCAACAATAAATGTTCGCTTATTGTTTAGAACGAATAAGAACAACAGGCGTGACCATAAATTTACAGGTCCACGGTGGAGACCAGCGCCTAAATTAAAGATGAATGGAAATTGCCTCAAAGTTCCCTTCCCTCACTCCCTCACGTTAGCGCCAATGAAAAGAATTGTGCGGACACTCTCTCAGGTTGATTTTTGAAATTTACTTCTTCGGACGAAGCAAGGGAAAAACCTGGCCTTCTCTGACCGGTTTATCCAAAAGAAAACTAAATAATCTTTCGCTTAGGCCAAAACCACAAGCTGGCGGCATACCATATTCCAGCGCTTCAATGAAATCATCATCTTTACGTTGGGCTTCTTCGTCACCGGCAATGCGTAGTTTGTCCTGTTCTTCAAAGCGACCAAGCTGGTCTTGCGGATCATTCAATTCGCTGAACCCTTTGCCGTTTTCCGAACCGGCTAGAATAACTTGAAAGCGCTCCACAATATTTGGGTTGTCAGCGCGACGTTTGGCCAACGGCTCCATCATAACCGGCACGTTAACCAGAAAGCCCGGTCCAGCAATTTGTTTGCGACAGTATTTCCAAAGATTATCGATTGCCCGATTCAGGTTGAAACCATCTTTGTCATAATCAACCGCAAGTTCTTGCAGTCTTTTCTCAATCATCGCCAGATCAGCTGTCAGAATATCAACCCCCGTTTTTTCTTTGATGATTTCAGCGTAGTCATAACGCGCCCAAGGTTTGCCAAAGTCTACCGCAAAATCTCTGATTTTAAATTGGAGTGTGCCAAAAGTTTTTTGGGCAATCTCTTTATAAAGTTCTTCCACTAATTTCATTCCCTGTTCATAATCAACGTAAGCCCAATAAAATTCCATTACTTGGTAATCTTGCAGGTGCTCGGCATCAATCCCCTCATTACGGAAAACTCGTCCGATTTCAAACACTTTGGGCAGACCAGCGACCAAAAGACGTTTAAGCCAAAGTTCCGGCGAAATTCGCAAATAAACATCCAAATCCAAAGCATTGTGATGGGTCACAAAAGGCCTCGCTTCGGCGCCACCGGGCATATTTTCCAAAATTGGCGTGTCAACTTCCTTGAAACCTCGCTCAAGCAAAAACTGACGGATGGTCTGCCAAAAAACAGAACGCTTTTCAATAACCTCGCGTGTTTCAGGGTCAGTCAAAATATCTAAATAGCGTTTGCGTAATTTTTCCTCTTCATCTTGCAAACCGGCCCACTTTTCAGGCAAAGGACGCAGACTTTTAGCGAGCATTTTCCAATCCTCCACCGCGATCGTCTTTTCACCTCGTTTGGTCGTGAATAAGATACCTGAGACTTGGATGAAATCGCCAATATCAACCGCCTCTTCCAACAATTTAAATTTTTCTGGCGTGTCGTCTTTTTTCAAAAACGCTTGGAGCTTGCCAGTGCCGTCAAATAAATCAAAAAAGGCCAATGCGCCCTGAACACGCAACGCCATGACCCGTCCACCAACGGTCAGTTTGACCTGTGCCGCGGCTAATTCGTCAAAACGATTTAAGCCTTCTGACAACAAATGCGTAATTTCCGTCTTGGCCGGATAAGGTTCAAAACCGGCTTGCTTGAGCAAGTCCAACTTGCGCAGGCGTTCTTTGCGTATTTCTTCAAGAGAAGCCATAAATTAAGTTAAAAATTAGAAATTATAAGTTAAAAACCAAGAAAGCTGACATAAAAATAGTATAGCAAAAAGCGGCAAAAATTGAAGTCCAAAATTAAGAGCGGAAATTTTTCCGACTTTTATTTTATGTCTACTATTTTGTACTTGGTTTCACCTTTTGGAGTTACGACCGCAACCTCCTCGCCTTTTTTATAGCCAAGCAAAGCCGAGCCCAAGGGCGATTCATAAGAAATTTTGCCGGCTGCCATGTCAGCTTCTTCCGCGCCCACTATTTGGTAGGTTTCCGCCTGACCATTTTTGTCAACTGTTACCGTTGTGCCAACCTCCACCTGACCGCTATGATGATTTTTGACAATTTGCGAATTTTTGAGAGAGTATTCAATCTGCGCAATCCGATCTTCCACATCAGCCTGTCTTTCGCGCGCTTCGTGATATTCGGCATTTTCCGACAAATCACCAAGCGACTTGGCATATTCCAAATCCTCAGCATTTTTTTTGCGTTCCACTATTTTCAGATGAGCCAATTCCGCCTCAAGTTCATGATATTTTTCTTCACTCAAATATTGCGTTTTTTTAGCCATATTATGACAATAATAGCCCAAGTTCATGGAAAAATCAATGGGCAATACAATGCGAATATCACGAATGAGAGGCATTAATCGTGGGGAAGATTTGCCGCTTCGCCCCTTAAGGAAAGGTCGGTATCTTCCAAATATTCCGGAGTATAAATTTTCATCCAATCAAATAATTGTCGCATGACAAAGACCCCGCCGATCGTATTACTGCGCGGACCTTTTTCCATCACGACCACGAACGAATAACGCGGGGTGTCATAAGGGAAAAAACCAGTCACCCAAGAATTGACCTTTTCTTTGCTTACCCCCAATTCAGCGGTACCAGTCTTGGCGGCAATTTTGACAGACGGTGTGTTCAAGCCGGCCGCCGTCCCCTCCAACACGCCCTGCCTCATCCCCTCTCTGACTATCTTTAAATCTTTGGCTTCAATCGGCAGGGAAGCTACTATTTGAATCTCTTTTGGCGAAGCCAGTTTCCGCACGGTCGGTTTTATCAGTTTGCCACCGTTGGCAATCGCCGCGTAAGCCCTGGCCATTTGCAAAGGCGTTACCAAAACGCCATACTGGCCAATTACTGTGTGATAGGTATCGCCGACTCGCCACGGCTCGCCGTCAAAATTCTTGGCCTTCCATTCAACACTCGGAATAGACCCCACCGCTTCACTGGGCAAGTCAATGTCGGTCAGACGAGCCAAGCCGAACATCTCAGCATATTTTTTAATGTTTTTTATACCCAAACCCTTCTGATCGCCAAAGCCGCCACCAATTACATAGAAGTAAACGTTTGATGAAACGGCAATGGCTTTTCGCATATCCACGGCGCCGTGCGCTTTCCAATCTTTGAAAATCGTTTTTAATTTTGGATTATAAGGATTGACCACTTCAAGTTGGCCGGCGCTATAAATGGTTTTTTGCGGTTCAATGACCCCTTCCGCCAAAGCGGCCGCGGCCATAAACGGCTTAAAAACCGACCCCGGCGTATACAATCCGAGAACCAAACGGTTTAAGAGCGGGTTACGGCTGTCACCGAAATAAGAATTTATTTTTACCGGGTCGTTGCCAAGCGAAATGGCATTTGGGTCATAACCCGGGTAGCTGGCCATCGCCAAAATTTCACCAGTTTGAGTATCAACAATAACCCCGCTACCGGCCGTAAAACCACGATCGGCCACCACATTGCCAATTATTTCATAAAGTTTAGCTTGCACTTTGTGGTCAATGGCCAGGGTCAAATCCTTGCCGCTTTGCGGCTGGTTAATCACATGGTCAGAAGCCACTTCCCCTCGTGCATTCACCTCAATAATTTTTACCCCCTTAACACCCGCCAATTCTTTGTTGTATTGCTTCTCCACGCCACTTTTGCCGGACAATTCCTTAGACTCATAAAGTTCTTGGGCCATATCCTCCGGCGAAGGATAGCCCAAATAACCAAGGATATGACTGAAAGCTGGATTGTCGCTATATTTTCGACCTTGGTCGTTCCAAGCCAACTCTTCGCCGTTGCGGTCGTAAATGTTTCCGCGTTCCGGAAAAATCGTTAACAAGTTCAGGGTATTATTCAAGCTTCGGTTGGCGTAGTATTCACCCTTGGCCAACTGAAGATAGCCGGTTCGCAAAACAAAAATAATAAAAATCCCCAAACAAATCAAAAGAAAAAAAAGAATGGTCTTTCGGCTAATCGCCTTCTCCAAACGGCCTTCAAACTGCTGGTTATCAAACTCCGGCAAATTGCTTGAATCAAGGAAAACCTCATCAGGGTTAAGCTCTCGTGATTTGAGACGTGAACGATAAAACATATTTAAATAATAACCGATTAATGGTAGAAAACAACTCGCCGCTTCACAAGCTCGCTCAAATAAACTAACAAAATCACTCCGGCGGTAACGGACATCGCCGGCCAAATAGTTTCTGGTTGTTGGCGCAAGACATCAAACAAAAAAGCGCCGATCGTTGCTTCGTAAAAATTTGGAAAGCTAAAAATAAAAACCAAAAGCAAAACCAAGTTTAACCACCACGGGAAAAAAAGAGCTGAAACCATCAAGATAAAGGCGGCGCCAAATCTAAACAGCATAAACCTCAACCCACTTAATCTGAAAAATATTTATCGGCGCGTTGAAAAGAATTGTTTGGAAAGGATCAGCATTGGTTTTTTTTATCACATCCACCAACCCCAACAAGTAACCTCCATACTCAGGCGCGGTCACCGCGTCGCCCTTGACCACCTCAGCGCCCTTAGGCAAAGTGATAGAAAAGTTTCCGCCGCCCAAACCAGTGGCTTCCGCCGGCAAATTTTCTTTGCCAATCAAAACCGAAATGGCTTTATTGGTAGAAACTAGTCCAACTTTCGTGTGGTAATCCCGCACTTCCAAAACTCGGCCCAGTAAAACCTTATCGTTGTAAACCACCAGATCGCCGGGTTTAATCTCAGAGTTTTTTCGTCCAACATCCAATGTCACAACCCCGCTCGCAATCACGTTTGGGGTCAACAAGACTTTGGCCACAATTGATTTTTTACTTTCCTGATTAGAAAGATCGAGCAATCTTTTTAATTCACGGTTTTCTTTTTCCAATCCCCGACGATTGACCAAGGCTAATTTTAAATCAAAATTTTCGCGCGCCAGTTTTTCGTTCTCGCGAAGAAGGTCCTCTTTGGTCCGAAAGAAAGCAAAAAAGTTGAGCCAGCCAGACCCGGCTTCATCAGCCACCTTGCCAAATGGCGAAGCAACGCTGGCCGCCGCTGGAAAAAACTTTTGCGCCAAAAAATTACCTATAAGTAGCAAGCCCAAAATTACCACTAAAACAATCACCGGTTTTTGCCAATTTCGACTCTTTTTGCGGTAACTATAAAAAGTCATCTTGGGGGTAAATCATCTTCATTATCAATAAGAATGTCGCGATGTGATTCAAAGTCGTCCAAAATAACACCAGTACCCCTTACCACCGCCGTTCCCGGGTCTTCCGCCAAATGGATTGGTATCTCAATCTCTTTTTCCAAGAGCTCGGCCAAGCCTCTCACCTGGGAACCGCCCCCGACCAAAATAACCCCCCGACGCATAATATCTGAAACTACTTCCGGCGGGGTAGATTCCAAAACTTCCTTTACCGCGTCCACAAACAAAACAACTGAATTGAATACTGCCTCGCGAATATCAGAGTCGGTCACCGCCACTTCACGTGGTAAACCGGTTACCAGGTCTCGTCCGCGAATCAAAGCTTCACCCGGCACTGGTTGCTTAAGGACCGCGCCAATGGAAACTTTTACTTCCTCGGCAGTTTTTTCACCAAGCAAAATTTTGAATTCGTCGCGAATATAATTCACAATATCTTGGTTATATTTCTCACCGGCGATATGTAAATTTTTGGAACGCACAACGCCACCCAGCGAAATGACAGCAATGTCGGTGGTGCCACCGCCAATATCCACAATCATGTTACCAACCGGGTCATAGACCGGAATATTGATGCCAATGGCCGCGGCCATCGGCGATTCCACAATATGGACTTCGCGCGCGCCGGCGTTCATCACCGCGTCTCGCACTGCCCGCCGTTCCACGTTGGTGATGTCTGAAGGCACACTCACCACCACCCGTGGTCGAAAATATGCCTTCCCAACTGAACTCAGGGCTTTGCGCAAAAAGCAAGCAATCATTTCCTCACCCACCTCAAAATTTGAAATAACACCATTTTCCAGCGGCTTAATCGCTTGAATGTGCGCCGGGGTGCGACCAATCATTTCACTGGCATCATCCCCAACCGCCACCACTCGGCCAGTCTTTTGGTTGATCGCCACGATTGATGGTTCCGTCAAAACAATCCCATGACCCTTGATGTACATCAAGGTCGTAGACGTGCCAAGGTCTATCCCCACATCAGTTGTCAAATTTTTAAAAAATCTATCGTACCACATCTTGCAATAGGAATTAGAAGTTGAGAACTAAAATAAATTATAAGTTTGTTTGTAATTTAACAGAACCTGACTTTTTAATTTTTAATCTAGACTTAACTTACCGAACTTTATTTAGCAATTCCGCTTCCGATAAGTATTCAATTTCCCCCGTTGCTCGGTCAACTAACTCAAACTTCCCTTTCTTGATCGCTGAATCGCTAATCACCAAACGAAAAGGAATGCCGAGCAAATCGGCGTCGGCCAACTTTTCACCAGCCGACAAATCGCGGTCATCACACAAAACCTCTTTCCCGCTTGCCGTTAACTCCTCATAGATTTCCAAGGCTGTCTTGGCGGTCTCCGTCAAAGCCTCGCGGTCACCCGACAATTCAACTTCTTTCCCCAAGATTACCAGATGAATATCAAACGGCGCCACGGCGCGTGGCCAGACCAAACCTTTATTATCAGATTTGATTTCGGCAATCACCCCCATTATGCGCGCTGGGCCAAGACCGTAACAGCCCATCACTACCGGCCGTGACTCTCCTTTTTCATCTTTGAAGTAGAGACCAAGGGGCTGGGAAAAGCGAGTCCCTAGTTTAAAAATGTTGCCAACTTCAATGGATTTTTTCTCGATTAGTTCATCGCGAGAAAGGCCTAATTCGGACAAGGTTTCGTCATTCAAAACTTCTTTATTAACCGCCAGCCTTTTCCCCTCCGACAAATAAATCAGATCCTCGCCCGCTTCGCTCAAAGTCTGAAACTCGTGACTATATTTACTAAAGACACCGCCGGACGCAAAAGTGATATAGGTTGAGTCACCTAAACCAATTCGTTCAAAAATTCTTTCATAAGCGCCTTCGACCTTGTCATAAAAATTGTCCAGATCCTCTTCGGAAACATGAAAGGAATAGAGATCTTTCATCAAAAATTCGCGCCCGCGCAAAATACCGCTCTTGGCGCGAGTCTCATTGCGAAACTTAGTCTGAATTTGATAAATGGCACGCGGTAAATCTTTATATGAACTAACGTGATTCTTTAGCAATTCGGTAATTGCCTCTTCGTGTGTAAAACCAAGACCCAGCTCGCCACCGGTCTGCAGCTCAGTCTTAAACCAAATATCCACCTTGCCGCCGCTCCAACGGTCAGTCTTTTCATAAAGCAACGGGTTCTGCAGAGCGGTCAATTCAAGCTCCACGGCTCCCAAGGCGTCCATCTCTTTACGAATGATGCCGTTTATTTTATTCAGAACCCTCAAGCCAAGCGGCAAATAAGAATAAACGCCCGCCATCTCCTTATGAATAAAACCGGCCCGAATCAACAATTTAGCATTTCGGGAAACTTCGTCCTTAGGGTCTTCCCGCCTAGTTTTTGAGAATAATTGGGACTGAAACATATGCTCATCTTAAACCAAAAAAAGAGGTTCGTAAAGAAACCGCCTCAAATATTCTGGAACAGTCAAGTCGCTTGACACAATCCCAGGATGTTGGTTTATAACGTTGACCTTAAATTATTTTCAAAATGTCGCTCACCGCCACCACGGCCATCAAGAGCAGCAACAAAGAGAAACCGATAGCATTCAAGGTGTTGGCGATCTTAGGGTTGAGACGTGAGCCCTTAACCGCTTCAATAACCAAAAAAAGCAAGCGACCGCCATCCAGAACCGGAAACGGCAACAAGTTTAGAACCGCCAAGTTGATAGAAATAACGGCGGTGAAATTAATCAGATAAACTAAACCGAGTTGTCTGATATCAGCGACCATCCCAAACAAACCAATCGGACCGGCCACCTCCGCCAAAGCCTGACTGCCACCCGTAAACAAACTGGTGACAAAATCGACAAAACCAACAACTGTCACAACCGTCATGCGGTAAGTAAATTCAAGACCAGTGATAATTGATTGGAAAAAAGACAAGCGCGCGATACCGACTCGTTCCATTGAGACACCGATGCCGGCCTTTTCGCCAACCACTCCCGTCTTAGGCACCACCGTTAAAATCCCCTCTTCCAATTCTTCGCCGCCTCCCCGAGAGTAAGTAACCTCTACCGGACGATTTTCCCTGGCTTGCAAAAAATCCTGGACCTCTTCGGTGGTCGGCGAAACGACTTTCGCGTCACTATTAGAAAGCGATAAAATAGTGTCCCCCGCCAATAGGCCCGACAAGTCTGCTGGTGAATCTTTTACCACGCTGGTAATCAAAAGCCTTTCTTCTTTTATTTGCGCCCCAGCCGGCAAATCGGCCAAAGCGACCGGCATACCAATAAAAAGACTGACCGAAAAAAGCCCCCACGCCAAGACCAGATTCAAAAAGACACCGGCGGCCAAGACAACAGCCTGAATATAACGCGGCTTGTAAATCATACTCCGCGTGTTGTCCGGGCCACTCTCTGATTCTTCATCCGGGTTCTCGCCAAAAATCTTGACGAAGCCGCCAATCGGAATCAGGTTGATTGAATACTCCGTCTCCCCCTTCTTAAAGCCAAACAGTTTTGGCGGAAAACCAAAACCAAACTCGTCCACCCTGATGCCAAATTTTTTGGCAGCCGAAAAATGACCCAGTTCATGAGTAAAAATCAAAATCGCCAAAATAATGATGAAGATAATAGCGGTCATATTGTTAAGTTAAAAATCAGAAATTAAAGCTAAAACTTTCTAAAACAAAGCGAGGAAAATACAAATAATACCTCAACTAACCAAAAATTTCTTTTTCTTTGCGTTCGGCCAGTTCGGCAATTTTATTGTTCACGCCATCAATAATTTTTTGCAATTCATCTTTGGCCTTAAATTTATCGTCCTCAGAAATTTGACCGGCCTTTTCTTGCTCTTGAATGTCGCCCCAAACCTTCTCCCGTTCTTTGCGGACCGACACTCGCGCTTCTTCCATTTTCTCATTTACCAACTTCATCAACATTTTCCGCCTTTCTTCGGTCAAAGCGGGAAATGACAAACGCAAACCATCGGAATTTGGCGCCGCCGATAATCCCAAATTGGACTTTTCTATCGCCGTTTGGATATCTTTTATTTGGTTCTTGTCCCACGGCGTAACTCTGAGGGTTTTGGCATCCTCAATGGAAATGTTGGCAATATGTTTAATCGGCATTTTTGAACCATAAGACTCAACAATGACGCTGTCTAAAACCTGTGGCGTGGCCTTGCCAGTCCGCACGCTCAAATATTCGCGACCAAGCCACTCTTCTATCTCTTGTAAATGATTTTTAAATGGCAAAAAATTATACATTGATACAAAGTTAGCTCTTAATTAAGTTAATAATAGACCAAAAAATAACAAGCGTAAAGCCGAAATCAAAAAAGATTCAGGGAAACTTCAAAGTTAGCACTTGAGTTATTAAAATCCTTAAATCGTCAACGCCAGGTTTTCCAAAATCAAACGAAGTGAAGATCGCGGACTGGCAAGATGTTTTTTGGCTTGGCTAACGACTGCCAAACTTTTTAGACCATTTCCTCGTCCAATAGACCGGGAACCTCCATACAACTCTCTCTCCAAATCATCCAAAAAACGAAAAACTTCTCCTTTGCCGATTGCCTTGTTTTTGATAAAATTTTTTTTGACATATTCCAGGCGCGCAACCGGAGAAAGTTTAAGAAAACTGGCAACTATCGCGTCATCCCCTTGGCTTCCGCGCGACTCGCCGGAACGAATGACAATAAAACGAGATTTCAATGTCGGCAAAAAAACATCTTCTGAGCGTAAGATAACAAAAAAATGTGTCCCCTTGGTTGGCTCTTCAAAAGTCTTGAGAAGCGCATTCTGCGCCTCAACCGTGGCCGAATCTATCGTCAAAACAAAGAAACGTCCGTTTGGGCCAAAGGCGCTCAAAACCTGGCGCCGTCTGAGGGAATGGCTATCCTTAATTCCAAATAAAGAATAACTTTCTTCAATGTAATCTGGACTAGTCAAGAGATTGGCCAGCCCTAATCGTTCCGAAAGTAACAAACGAAGCTTGGGCAAAAAGTCCTCTGGTCGTCCCACCAAAAGATAAGCGTGATGTAAATTGGAATTATTTAAAAAATCCATTTAGCATTTTAAAAACGAGAACATAAAAATCAAGAACTGAAAGATTAACGTTTACTGATGATACTCTTCTTATAGGTGCCAAGATGTTCCAAGGCGATGCCGGTCCCTTTGGCCACACAAAAAAGCGCTTCGTCTGCCAAATAAGCTTTGACCCCGGTCTTGCGATAAACCAATTCAGACAAATCGCGAAGTTGTGATGAACCGCCAGTCATCGTAATTCCCTGGTCAATGATGTCAGCGGCCAGTTCGGGCGGAGTTTCTTGAAAAACCACCTTGATCGCCCGAAGAATCTCCTTTAATTCGTTGTCTATCGCCCGCACAATTTCATTGGTCCGCACTTCCACCGAACGCGGCAACCCGGTCATAAAATCACGGCCTTTGATTAAGTAGACCAATTCCTCTTCCACCGGGATAGCCGAGCCAATAGAAGCTTTTACTTCTTCAGCGGTCTTGTCGCCAATTGCCAAATTGAAAGTCTTTTTTATGTAGTCGGCAATTGCCTGGTCAATTTTATTGCCAGCGTGTTTGACCGAAGTGGAAGCCACTATCCCGCCCAACGAAATAACCGCCACATCAGTGGTCCCGCCGCCAATGTCTACAATCATATGACCACGAGCTTCATAAATCGGAATACCGGCGCCGATGGCCGCCAATATAGGCTCTTTGACCACATAAGCGTTTTTAGCGCCGGCGCGTATAGTCGCCTCTATCACCGCTCGCCGTTCGGTGGAAGTAACCCCAGCCGGCACGGACACCATCACATCCGGCTTGAAAAAATTTAGTTTCCCCAACGCCTTGCTGATGTAATAACGAAGCATCGCCTCGGTAACACGATAATCGGCGATCACTCCATCCTTCATCGGCCTGTAAACATGAATGTTGTCAGGCGCTTTGCCAACCATTTCTTTGGCTTCAGTCCCAACAGCAACAACTTTATTATCGGGTTCAGACACCGCCACCACTGAAGGTTCATTCAAAACAATCCCCTTATTTGGCGCATAAACTAAGGTGTTGGCCGTCCCTAAATCTATCCCTAATTTTTTGATAAACATCGCCACGACAATAAATGTAAAAACTAAAGCTAATTGTCCTCATTTTAGCCCAAAAAATGAGAAATAACCACTTGACGTAAAGTGGTAAATATAATATAAAAATAACCAATTTTATTTTATTCTTTCTATTTTGATGCCAATTTTTTGGAAACGTTCTTCAATTTTTTCATAACCGCGGTCAATATATTTGACGTTATGGACGACGGACCGACCAGAAGCGACAATCGCCGCTAAAACATAAGCCAAGCCGGCGCGCAGGTCAGGACTTTCTATTTCCTTGCCCTCTAGTTTACGCGGTCCATAAATAATCGCCCGGTGAGTGTCTAAATTTTTAGCTTCTAAACCCATTCGCGACAATGCTTCTAAATAATTTAAACGCCCTTCAAAAATAGTTTCAAAAATAAAACTCTCGCCGTTCGCTTGAGACAAGAAAATTGCGAGTGGGGCCTGCAAATCAGTTGGAAAACCAGGGTACTCATGAGTCTTCACATCTATCGCTTGGTATTTTTTCTTGCTACTTCCGACCCTGACAAAGTTCTCCCCAACTTCAAGCAACACCCCGCTTTCACGCAATAAGTTGATGAGAGCGTCCAAGTGCTTTGGTTCACAACCGACCACTTTCAGATCAGAGGCGGCCAAAGCCCCTAAAATAATAAAACTGCCGGCTTCAATCCGATCAGGGATTGTTTTGTATTCATGTCCGCCGCCAGTCAAAAGCCCATTGCCTTCAATTGTAATTGTTGACGTGCCCAAACCCGAAATTTTGGCGCCGCACTCGTTTAAAAATTCACCCAAACTGGCAACCTCCGGTTCCAAAGCGCAATTTTTTAACACTGTCTTGCCTTTGGCCAAAACCGCGGTCATTAGAAAAGTTTCCGTGGCCGTGACACTTTGATTTTTGAAAAATATTTCAGCTCCCCAAAGACCCTCTCTTGGCGCTTTGACCCAAAAAACACCTTCCGTTTCCGTTACGGTCGCGCCCATCTTTTCAAAGCCAGACAAAAATAAATCAACCGGCCGTTTGCCGATCACGCAACCACCCGGATAAGGAAACGATATTTCGCCAAAACGCGCCAACAAGGGTCCAGTCAAAACAATTGAAGCGCGCATTCGCTTGGCAATCTCTGACCAAAGCGGCTTATTGGAAATCGCGCTGGCGTCAAGCTGGTAAACACCCCTGTCTTTTTTGTTTACTTTAACACCCAGGTTGACTAACAAATCAAGCATCCGAAACACATCCTCAATCTCCGGCACATTGCTGGTCATAAAACCATCCTGGAAAAGCACGGCAGAAGCCAAAATCTTGAGAGCGGCATTTTTAGCGCCGCCAACCACAATCTCACCGGACAATGTTTGCTGACCGCCTAAACCGTCAATAATAAATTTGTCAGTTACCTCAGGCACGGTAGAAATAATACTAGATTAGAGGGCAAAAAGCAAAAACTTCTAACGCAGACGAAACGCTGATTTGCGCTGATAAAAACACAGATAGATAGGTTATGGGGGTTTTATCTTATCTTCTGAAACCTGATAGTTGGAAACTATTCATCCGAGTTTAACCTCTGAAAATTTGCGTCTTATCTGCCCTAGACACGCAGATCCGTTGCAAACACGCCTTTCTTCAGTTCCAGCGGTTCGGATTGATAAATTTTTTGATAAGAACCGTCAGACAATTTTTCTTCCACCGTATAGTAATAACTCCCCGGTCTGACCAAAATATAAAAATTTCCCACCTGGTCAGTCACCACATTCTTAACCTGCTGATTAATTTCCGGCAAAAACAGTCTGATGATAGAAAAAGGTAACGGCTCGCCGGTTTCTTTTTTGTAAAGACGGCGCGGTTTATATTTAGAACGCCACAACTTGTTAAAAATATAAACCGCCACGTAGAGCAAAGTTAGAATTATGTTTAAAACTGAAGGCCGAAAAACCAGAGTATAGACAGACAAAAGAAAGCCCAAAGAAAAAATCATGTTAAAAATCCGATTTCGCCAGATTTCTTTTTTTGAATAGAAACGGAAAAAATCAGTTTTGGTTTTAGCAAACTCGTTCCAGTCAAAACCAATGGGGTCCATTGGAATGTTAAGGTTTATAACTTCCTCGCCTTCAGTTGTCAAGGTTTGACCAAAATACAAATTATCATAAAGCTCATCCGCCCTTTGCCCGGCCAATTTTTGCGATGGAAATTGATAATGAGTTTTGTTCGCCTTGACCAGATAATTGCCGGCGGGCAATAAAAAGCCAAACCGGCCATCAATATCCGTAATAGCGCTGGTTATTTCTTTGCCACCGCCGACTGGCTCTATTGAAACGTAAGCCGGATCAAGGGGACGTTTGGTGACCGAATCATAGACCGTGCCCCAAGGCTTAGCTTTTTTCCGCCGGCCAAATAAGTAGCCAAACAAACGAACCAAATAATTAAAGATGTCGGCCAATGAGGGGAAAAAACCTACCGCCAAGCCGGAAGCAACCACCGTTGGCGCCGCCGCTTCAACCGCCAAAGACAAAAGCTCGGCGCCCGGACGCTTTGTTCCCGAAACCGAGATCTTACCTCTGGTCGGAACAATTGTCTGATTATTATAATCAATCAAATAAATATACATTTCGTAAACGCCTCCATATTTAAAAGCCGGCACGGTCGCGCGGTAAACTTTTTTGTCAGCCGAAACGCGCAAGATAACTGCCGTTACGTCTTGCGGATTTTCCGTGTCCACAAAAGTTACGCCGATTGTTTTTAAAACTCTGGGTACCTGCTTGTAATTCATTTCCAAAGTCAGAGTTTTACCCCCTTTGATGTAAATTGTTTCCCCGCGATTAAAGAGCTTAATTGGCTCGCCCGGTTGGAGCAACCGCAAAAACCAAGAAGCTTCACTCAAAGGAGTAGAGGTAGCCAGAGACAAACCAACAAAAGGGTCTCTTGTTTCTCTCCCGCTTCTCCCCCCGTCTTCCCCGTCAAATCTCCCTCCCTTGTCTTCAGGCTCTCCTTGTTCCGGCTGTTCTTGCTGTTCCTTTTCTTCCTCTTTTTCCTCTTCTTTTTCTTCAACTTCTTCTTTCTCCTCCTCTGCTTCTTCTCCTCTTAGGTCAAGAGAGGCAATCGCGCCAGAAGAAAATTCTCCCTTCTTGTTTTTAACAAAAGCGGCATAATAATATAAGCTGCCAGTCGCAACCCCGCTGTCTTTGGCCGATTGACCTTTGCCTTGGAAAACAAGAATCCCCTCACTTGGATTATTGGGAATTTCCCCCTTCAAACGAACTATCCTAACAAGCGAAAAATCTTTTTTGGGGTTACGCCAAGACAAAAAAGCTTCGTTTTTGTTTTCTCTGTAAATTACCGAAAAATTTGTAACATTTGGCACGCTTGGATATTGGCAGTAACCATCATCAACCGTGGCAGTTGAGTCATAATTTAAAGCTTCTTCGTCAGTGCAACCATAAACATCTTTGGGCGGCGTCGGTCCGCCACCATAAGTACAGCTACCGTCGTCAATTGTGGCGCTTGAACTATAATTGCTAGCAGAAGGATCGGTACAACCGCTGACCTCAGAACCGGAGATAACTTCCAAACCAACTTGAACTGAGTCCGTCTCTGCCCCAAGCACAAAAGGAGTTACAAACAAAAATAAAAGCAAAAACAGAATAAAATTTTTTTTGAAATTAAACACTTTATTGGCTTAAAGCAGTTAAGGTAATGTCCGCCGAATAAGAGCCCGCTGTTTGGGTTTTTCCGCTGCCGATTTCGGCCTTGAATTTTACAGTTGTAACCGTCCCGGCTGGATTGTTGGCATCATTATTAGAGGCAATTAGATAATCAGAGGTTGATAAGTTATACCAACAACGATCAGCGGTAATTTCAGAACCAACATTGCAAGCTGAACCATTATTTTTAAAAGCGGCCGCCACATCACTGCCAGAAACAGTGAAGCCAAACTCAGAATCAGTTGAGTCAACCGACCAGACAAAATCAGGCACATTAACTGAAGCTGGCGTATAATCAGCGAAACTGTCACCCGAGCTTTGCAACGCTGGCGCAGCGCCAGCGCTAATATACAACAAGTAGCCACTCGGATCGTTCGTTGTTACAGTCCAGCTTCCACTGCCATCTGATTGCCCGCCGGTCGTCGTCAATCCAGCCAAAGAGATATTCTCTGGCGCCGAAATTGTAATTGTGTAATCCCCGGCCGCCGCGCGATAACCGGCTTTCACCGCGTAAAGAATCCCAGATGAATCTCCCGACGCAAACTCTCCAAGAGTGTCACTCAAGCTATAATTTGAAGAAGTCGAATTCTCCGTCCCACCAAAATTAAAGCTGTCCTTTTCCATCCGATAGTTGGAACTCTCAGACACATAACCGAAAACCAAGCCCGAGCTGGCAAAAAATATCGTAAACGCGGCCACAATTTTTTTAAGGTTAAACATTTTTTTTGCGGATTATTTTAAAGATTATCACCCAAACGAAGAACAAAAAAACAGCGGAAAAAATTAACAAAATCGGCCAAGGTAAAAACCAAAAACTGGTTTCCCTCATATCAACTTCGTCATTATACCCTCGGTTAAGCAACAAGAAGGCGGAATAGAGGCCGGGGAAACCCAACGCGCTTGTTTTGGTTTCAAATAAGCGAGTTTGACCGGGCAAAACTGAGCGTGGAGGAATATCCACTAAAGTTTGAGAACCCGTTAATCTGTTGACCAAAATCATTTTACCATAAGGATTCAAATAAATATTGCCAGAATTTTCAAAAGAAAAGTGCCACTCCAAAGGAGCTGCAAATTTTAATTGTCGCCCCAAAATTCCAAAAGAAACCAGTTTCCCCTCTTCTTTAACTGGTCCCCCAACACGAACAAAAATAGTTGAGCCCAGGGCGGCTGAAACGCCCGCTTCTCCTTTGGTCCCCTGATTCGGACTGGCGACCACTTGCAGGAAACCATAAGCTCCTCCCGGGGCCGTTTCCGTCGGAATATTAATTCCAAAATAAACTGTTTTTGTTTGACCGTCAGCCACAAAAACTCTTTCATCTTCCAAATTTACAAAATCAGTTAACGGATAAACTCCCAGTCGATTTAATTCAATATTTTTTAACTTAAGCTCAAAATAAGAATTGCGCCCAAGGTTGTTAGTAATTGTAAAAGATTCTTGCGCTGAGGCACCGGGGTTAAGCACAACTTCTTGTTTGGCTGGCCTGAGCGAAAAAGATTCAGCCAGCGCCCAACAAGGGAAAAGAACAACGGCCACCAAAAGAACCGGCCGACAAAAATTTTTGATTCCTAACTTCATCATTGATTAATTGGCGTCAATAAAAAGACATAATCGTCGCCTTTTTCGCCATCTTCAAATATCGGAGTGATGACCCCGGCTTGACCACTTTTATCAAAACTGATAGAAACCTCATCGGAAAACTGTTTCTCCAGGTCTTTTTTTATCTTTTCGTCGGCGGACGGATCGCCGGTAGATGGCACGACTACCGCTCCGTAGGAAGCCCTCATTGTGTCATCAGCGACTTGACCACTTTGACTTTGTAATTGTAAGTTTTTGGAAATTTCTTCGGCGACCACTTTTTTAATTTCCGCCATGGCCTCCGGACTAACTTCGCTTGGGTTTATAAAATTGCGCCAATTCAACGCAACTTCGTCGGCCTTAAGCAAAGTTGCTGTCCAAATAGCGGAAATTTTTTGATTTAGGCGAACCGGTAAATTTTCAAACCAAAGTAAACCGTTATCAAGGGTGATAGCCCATTTGATAAATCTGATTGACCATCTCTCATAGATTTGGCGAAGAGTGTTTTCCATTCTGCCCAAATTAATCATAGAAGCCGAGTTCCAGGTTGCCGCCACTTGCGGGGGCAGAGTCTTGACTTCTTTGCTTACCTGAGACGCCCCCCGCTTAACGGAAGCAAAGAACCCAGAGTCAACACCGAAGACTTTATCCAAAACAACTAGAGCGCGCGCGCCAAGTAACTGACGACGAATAGCGACTTTTTCTTTAACTCCATTTATGTTCATTGCCCAACTGTTGCTCTTTTGAATCAAGACTAAGCTGGAGTCCCGACTGGCTTGTTCTAATTTGCCGACTAATTGATTTTCGCCAATAGCCAAAGTTTTGGTAACCTGGCTATACCCCCTCTTGACCAATTCACCCCAATTGGCTGTCACAGCTGCCAAATTTTTTTGTTCAACTCCTTTTGTTAAATAAGCGACCTTGTCCAAAGTATAATCCAGAGGCTTGGTTATGTAAGCATAAGTTACCCCAATAGTGTTTGTAGTCATTGCCACTATTTTTGTCCCGGCTCTGACAGCCGAATCCCAATAGAGCAAGTCCGTGCTCAACAAGGATAAAACAAACAGGGCGCCAAGCAACACTGCCGGCCACGGGTTAGGTCTTTGAGCCGGTAAAATGTCCGCTTTAACAGCTGGCGACAAAGCGCGACGACGCCAAAACAGCTGATAACCCAACCAGTTCTTTTTGGTTTTCGACAAAAGAGTTGTCTGTTTATCAGAGACAAGGCTTCTCGTCAAACTACCTTTGTCAAGGCTTGATTGATTTTCAGGTTCAGTCATCTTTTATTGCCTAAATTATAACACTTTTGACAAACCGGCGACAACTGGCACCGGTTGTGAATAACCCCAAAAGACTATATACTCTAAAATGAAGGCCTATGAAAATAGTTGAGACCATTCCTATTGCAAAAGGCGTTTTTAAAGAGCGTCTAGCCTATTTTTCCAACCAAGAAATCAAGCCCGGTATGCTGGTGGCAGCGCCCTTAAAAAACAAGACTATAACGGCCCTAGTGGCTTCAGTTAAAGAAGCAGGAGACCTTAAGGCGCAAATAAAAAATTCGGATTTCGCGATGAAAAAACTGGGCCCTATCAAAAACAAGGGTTTCTTTCTGCCCGAGTTTTTGGCAAGCGCCACTTGGTCGGCAGAGTATTTTGCCTGCTCGCTCGGTCAAATCATAAAAGAGTTGACACCGAAAATTATTTTAGATAATTCGGAAAACATCAAAGTTACGCTGCCTAAAGAAGACGCCGAGGATGTTGTTTCAGAAATCCAAGCTTCACAGGCTTCGGAGGAAGAACGTTGGTCTTTTTACAAAAGTCTTATTCGAGAAGCTTTTGCCAAAAAGCAATCTGTCTTCTGGTGTTTGCCTAATGTCAATGAAATAAAAAGCGCGCAAAATTTTATCGCTCGTGGCATAGAACAATATGTGATAATTTTGCACAACAAACTATCCAAGAAAGAGTTGTTGACCGCCTGGAAAAAAGCGATTGAAAATGACCATTCTGTTTTGATAATTGCCACGCCAATGTTCTTGTCCTTGCCGCGCGAAAACATAAAAACTTTTATCATAGATAAAGAAAATTCTTCCGCTTATAAAAGCCGCGTCCGACCCTTCTTAGATTTTCGTCGCTTTGCCGAGGATTATGCCCGACGCCGAAAAGTCAGGTTAATTTTTGGTGATATTGTTTTGCGAAGCGAAACGATTTATCGTCTTGGCCAAAACGAAATCACGGCAATCAACCCGGTTAAATATCGTCTTTACGCTGAAATCAAGCAGGTCATTGCCAAACTGAACAAAAATAGTGAAGACCGAGTCACCGTTGGCAGCCTAAGTCAAGAACTTGGTTGGTTAATAGAAAATAACAAAGAAAGGAGCGAAAACTTGTTTATTTTTTCCGGCCGACGCGGTCTGGCGCCTGTTGTTATCTGTCGCGACTGTCAAACCATGGTTACTTGTGATGTCTGCCAAACACCATTGGTGATACATAAAAAAACACCAGAGCGCCAGACTGGCCGAATGTTTATCTGTCACCGCTGTAACCAGGCCGTTGAGATTGATGACGCTTGTGAGGTTTGCGGCGGGTCACGGCTGGCGGTTCTTGGTTATGGGATAGAAAAAATAGAAGAAGATATCAGAACTCTGCTACCTGAGATAAATATTTTTCGTCTGGATAGCGATTCTGTTAAAAACAACAAAAAAGCGATTGAGGTTGTCCAAAAATTTATGTCTTCGCCAGGGTCCGTTCTTTTGGGTACGGAAATGGCCCTGCCTTACTTGCCTAACGAGATTGAGAATGTCGCGATAGGTGGAATAGATGCTTTTTTTGCCTTGCCGGATTTCCGAATTGCTGAAAAACTTTTTTCTCTGCTTTTTAGACTCCGCGCCAAAGCGACCAGGCGTTTCTTAATCCAAACCGGCAACCCCGAGGAAAAAGTTTTTGATTATGTTTTGGGAGGCAACTTGTTGGACTTCTTCCGTGAAGAAATCGCTGAGCGTAAAAAGCTTGGTTATCCGCCGTTCAAGGTTTTGCTTAAAGTTAGTCTGACCGGCCGACCCGAAACGGCGAAGCGCGAGATGAAAAAACTGGCTGACAAACTGGAAAAATACAAACCACTCGTTTACCCTACCTTAACAGGCGCCATTAAGGAGTATGAGCAAAACCTTTTGCTTAAGCTGGAACCAAAAGACTGGCCAAACCCAAAGTTATCAGAAATTATAAAAAACCTCCCTCCTTCTTTTGTTGTGGAGGTTGACCCTGAAAAAATACTCTGATATGGGATGCGGATAGCACATAGATCTCGCGCAGCCCAGACACAAAATTAATGCGGCTAAAAACGCGCTTGCCGCCTTGGGCAGAGATTTATGACAATTTTTCATTTTACCTTCTAACCCTAAATCCCCTAACCTCTTCCACTAAAAGATTGGCTTGCTTCATTCTATATTCCGTATAATATATACTACATACAATACACAATTCGACGATATACAACACACGAATATGAAAATTGTCCAAAAAGACGACCCGGTCTTGCGCCAAAAAGCCAAAGAGATTCCCTTGGAAAAAATCGGTTCACCGGAAATCAAGAAAATCATAAAACAAATGAGTGAGGCCCTCGTCAAAGAAAATGACGGGGTTGCTTTGGCCGCGCCACAAATCGGCAAAAGTCTCCGCCTTTTTATTATTTCCGGGAAGCTTTTTCAAAAAGAAAATGACAAAAGAAAACCGGCCGATTTGGTTTTTATCAATCCCAAAATCAGAAAATTATCCCAGCGAAAACAAAAATTGGAAGAAGGTTGTCTCTCCGTGCGTTGGCTCTATGGTTTGGTCAGTCGGGCCGACAAAGCAACCGTCGAAGCCTACAATGAGACCGGCCAAAAATTCAGCCGCTCCGGTTCAGGCTTGATGGCTCAAATTTTTCAACATGAGATGGATCATTTGGACGGCACCCTCTTTGTGGACAAGGCCAAAAACCTACAGCGCATAGAGCCGGAGAAAATGAGACACGGAAACAGAATATAAATTAAAGTGTAAAAATTAAAAACTAAAATCTCTTTCCTTTCATTTTAATTTTTACATTTTGTACTTACCTAATAACTATGGACAAAACTTTTATTTTTTGGGGTACAGATGAATTTAGTGTCAAAGTTCTGGAAACTCTAGCGAAGCGTGAATTAGAACCAGCTCTAATTGTCACGGTTCCCGACAAACCGCAAGGACGCAAAAATATCATCGTTCCCTCGCCTGCCAAAGTTTGGGCTCAAACAAAAGGAATTGATGTCCTTCAACCATCTTCGCTACGTAACCCAGATTTTGTCGAGCAGTTGAAGGTCAAGAGAGTGGTATTTTTTCTGGTTGCTTCTTACGGCAAAATAATTCCGACCGACATTTTGGCCATCCCGCCCAAGGGAACCTTGAATATTCATCCGTCACTTTTGCCTAAGTATCGCGGTCCCTCTCCGCTGGAAACCGCCATCCTGGCTGGCGAAACCGAAACAGGCGTAACGATTATGCTTGTGGATGAAGAAATGGACCATGGTCCAATTCTCGCGAATCAAAAAATCAGCCTGCGAGATCAATACAGTTTTGAGCGACTAAGAGACGAAACGGCCGTGATTGGCGCCAACTTGTTCGCCGATATTTTGCCTGGTTATTTAGCCGGTTCCTTGGAACCCAAAGCGCAAGAGCACTCGGCCGCCACCTACACCAAAAAATTTACCAGAAAAGACGGTCGGCTTGACTTGTCCGCCACCCCCACGGAAAATTATCGAAAGATTCTCGCCTTAAATCCCTGGCCAGGCGCCTATTTCATTGACCAACATGGTAACCGTCAAATTAAAGTTAAAGTCAAAAAAGCTAAACTAGAAAACGGAGAACTGATCTTTGAGCGTGTCATCCCCGAAGGGCGCAAAGAAGCTAGCTGGGCTGATTATCTCCGAGGCAAACGTTAAAGCGCGCTTGCCAATTATAACCAGCGTTATTGCCAATCTTAACTCGGCAAACCTTTTTCTTTGCGACCCGGGTAAAAACCTTTGATAAAGTTTTTTACCGCTCGCCCGCCACGACGCAAGAGATGATTTTTCTTTTTCAGATAAGAAGAGATGTCGCGTTCAATTTTGTCTTTGGCTTGGTCGATCGCCGCGTAAAGGTCGTTGTCATTGACAACTTGGCGAAAAAACTTGCCGTCAATCGTCAAGTTTATCTCAGCAAACATTATTTCGCCGTTTTTGTGATGATTGGTAATTTTACCAACTTCCACTTCCGCTAACGAATTCTCGTAACCAACCATTAGCTTGTCCAAATAAGAAATTTTGGACTCAATATAATCGGCAATCGCCGGAGTCATTTCCAAAGAGGTAGCCTTGATGTTAGTCTTCATATTTTTATGAATTAAACTTTTAATCTTGGCCAATAATTATTTTTATTATAGCAAAATTCAACCCGAATTTAAAGCTCAAGTCTGACTTCTGATTTCCAGAATTTTGGCCGGATTATGATGGCCGTGAATGATTCTGATTTGTCCCACGGCCACCCCCAAATGTTCCGCCACCAGTTCAATCACTCGCCGATTAGCCTGGTTGCGTTCCGGTTTGGCGCGCACCGAAACAATCAAGGTGTCCGGCGCCAATTCCGCCACTTCATCTTTTTTAGTTTCAACTGAAACACGAACTTTGATGTGCACAAGAGATTTTATTTAATTTCGTAACGCAAAGTAACAATCTCAACAATATCTTGCGAGCCGGGTTCAATAGTAGGGATCGCGTCCGGCGCCGCTTTGGCCGACTCAAGCATCATCTGGTCTTCTCCCCGACCATAAGCGACCGCATAAGGCGCGTTGGAAATTTCATCAATTGACAATAAATCACCCAAACGGAAATCGCCGGCCTTAGCCATCGCCCTGGCGCGCTCTTTGGCTTTAGCAATCGCTTCGGCTTTGGCTTCGTTGATTGCCGCTTCCTTGTCATCCAAAGTAAACTGCAAAGCGGAAACTGAGTTGGCGCCATTTTTGACAACATTGGCCAAAGCTTCACCCACCACGGCAAAGTCGCGAATCTTCACGCTCACCGACTGACGAACGGTGTAGCCGACGATTGTCGGCGGCGGACAAACACCCCCATGACTGCAGTTGTAATATTCATAACGCGGTTCCACGTTGAAACCAGTCGTTTCAATGTCTTTTTTCTCAATCGCCAAAGTTTTCAGGTAATCAATCACTTTGTTGACCTTCTTGGTATTCTCGGCCTGAATTTCGCTTAACCCTTTGCCGCCTTCGGAAATTACTGTTGCCGTAAAAGTTGCCACATCCGGAATAGCTGTCACCTTGCCTTCCCCAGTCACCGAAAAACTCTTATAAGAACCCGGCTCCACCGCTTTGGCGTAAGACCAAGCATAGCTGATTGCTGAATAAGAAACGGCTGCCATCGCCACCAAAGCCATTATCGCTAACGCATTTTTTAATTTTTGTTCCATATTTTTAATGGTTAAATTCTTATAATAAAACTAATTATACCACTGAATCACACTAACGAAAAGACGGCTAAACTCTGTTATTTCACGAGGAATTATTATAAAATGAAAATATTACCCTTCAACAAAAAAATAATGTTTGTCATAAAAAAAATCCTGGCTAGAGAAATTTTAGACTCCCGCGGCAACCCAACGGTGGAAGCCGACTTGTGGTTGGCTGACGGCTCATTTGGTCGCGCCGCTGTCCCTGCCGGCGCCTCTACTGGACAATATGAAGCCAAAGAATTAAGAGATGGTGATCATGGCCGCTTTGGCGGCTTGGGCGTCTTACGGGCTGTCAAAAATATCAATGAAGAAATTATGTCCAAGTTGGGCAAAGCGGAATTAACCCAAAAAAGTTTAGATGAGCAAATGATTGAGCTAGACGCCACCACCGACAAAAGCCGGCTGGGCGCCAACGCCATCTTGGCGGTGTCGCTGGCCTTTGCCAAGGCCGCGGCCCAAAGCAAGCGTCAGGAACTTTATGAATACTTTGCCGAACTGTCCGACACCAAACAAATAACGATGCCGGTGCCAATGATGAACATCCTAAACGGCGGTCGACACGCCGAAGGGGCAATTGATTTTCAGGAATTTATGATTGTGCCAATAGGGGCGTCTGATTTTAATGAAGCTTTACGTTTTGGCGCGGAAACTTTTCACGCCTTGAAAAAAATTCTCTCGGCCCGAGGTTTATCCACCACGGTTGGCGACGAAGGCGGCTTCGCGCCCAACCTTGCCCAAAACACCGCTGGGCTGGATTTGCTTTTAGAAGCGGTTGAAAAGGCCAGTTTTAGACCCGGCCAAGATATCGCGCTGGCGCTTGACGTGGCCGCCAGTGAATTTTATGAGAATGACAAATATGAATTAAGAAGTGAGCAAAAAAGTTTGACTGGTGAAGAGCTAACTACTTTCTATCAAGAACTGAGCAAAAATTACCCCCTCGTTTCTCTGGAAGACGGTTTGGCCGAAGACGACTGGTCCAGTTTTCAAAAATTAACTGCCGTTTTGGGGGATAAAATCCAGCTTGTCGGCGACGACTTGTTTGTAACTAATCCGGCCCGCCTCAAACAAGGAATTGAGCAAAAAGTCGCCAATGCCGTTTTGATTAAGCCAAATCAAATTGGCACTCTGACCGAAACCCTGGCAACCATCAAAATGGCAAAAGAGGCCGGTTATGCCACCGTCATCTCCCACCGGTCCGGCGAAACAACCGACGCGACGATTGCCGACTTGGCCGTCGGAACCGGCGCCGGTCAAATCAAAACCGGTTCCCCTTGTCGAGGCGAACGAACCGCTAAATACAATCGTCTCTTGCAAATTGCCGAGAACCTGGGCCCAAACGCATTTTACCCGGGGTCGGAAATTTTTAGCTTATAACTTAAACTTGCCTAGAAAGAATCTCCGAAGCCAAAACCGCAATGAAAATAGTTTTAATATCTCCTGTTTTTATTTAACTTCTTTTTTGGTCACGGCTAAATCCTCGTCCAAGTCATAAACAATGATCCCGCCAAACGGAATTACATATTGAGCGATATCTTCGTTAGAAATTTTTTCCACATATTTCACCAGAGCGCGCAGGCTATTGTGGCTACCAACCATCATCACATTCTGCCCGGCTTTCAATCTTGGTTCCGCATAATCTTGGAAGAACGGCACAATCCGCTGATAAACATCTTCCAAACTTTCCCCTTCCGGCGGCGCCACCTCCCAACTTCGCCGCCACAGATGCACTTGTTCCTCGCCGTAATCACGCTTTGCCTCGTCTTTATTCACCCCCTCCAAGAGACCGTAGCTGCGTTCATTCAAAGTTTCGGTAACATAAACCGGCACATCATCGCGGTCGGCCGGTTCTTCACCGGGCCTGAGAAAAACCGACTGCTTGCCCAACTGGTCCAAAACAAGCCAAGTGGTCGTTTTGTTTCGCGATAGAGGCGAAGTAAAAACTACATCAGGCGCCAACGGTAATTTGGCGGTTTGCGCCGGCGCCGCCGCCATTCCTTCGGTTGACAACGGCACGTCGGTCCAACCGGAAAACTTGTTTTCTTTGTTCCACTGCGACAAAAAGTGTCGCAACAAAATTAATTTAGCCATTAGATTCATTATAGCAAAGCTTCATCCACGAAAAAAGCCCCCGACTGGCGGAGGCATTGTGGCTATTTGACTTGGATCGGGCTTTTGACCGATGCCCGTCCTTTGCTGTCCCGCAAGACGTATCCGTCGTCCAGAGTGGACATCAGAATCCCCGCGGCCACCTCAAGCCAAGAGTCTTCAAGCTTCTGACCCCGAAGACCGTTGGACTTGTGAATTGAAATGTGGGAAAACTTTCGTTCTCCCAACATGTTTTGGATAGTCTTGCTGACCCAATCACTGAGATTGAGCCAGGCCTGGCCCGAGATCTTCGGCTCAACGGGCCAGTCAAAACACCTGGATTTGCCCAGGATTTGGATGGTTGCCCGGTTGCGAAACCGGTCAACGACAACAACCTTAGACAAATCAAGACTAATCTTTAAACTGCTCACAAATCCCCCTTTCTTCTTTCTTCCGGGTTAATTCCCCGCCATCAAGCAAAAAAGACTCAATGGTCTTGTTCTTTCCCAAGTTCAAATTTAAAAGTGCTTCCCTATCTATCATTATAACATATTTAACTGAAAAGTGCAATCGCCAAAACGAGGCTTAAAATAAGACGATAGACCCCAAAGACAACAAAGTCATGTTTTTGGATATAAGCGAGAAAAGTTTTGACCGCGAGCCAAGCAACCGCAAAACTGGTCACCAAACCAATCACCAATAAACCGTATTCTTCCGTTGTAAAATCGCCTGAAGTTTTTAGAAGATCTAAACCGACGGCCGCCACCATTGTTGGGACAGCTAACAAAAAAGAAAATTCTACAATCGCCCGCCGCGACAAACCCAAGGCCAAACCGCCGACAATCGTGGCCGCGGATCGAGACACCCCCGGAACAATCGCCACCGCTTGCGCCAAACCGATATAAACCGCTTGCCGGAATGACAAGTCTTCAATTGAATTTAGCGGGTTCTCTTTCTCGCCGACTTTTTTCTCATAAAAAATCAAAAACAGACCGCCGATAAACAAGGCCGCCAACGTGACGACTACACTGCCAAGAAGATATTGTTTAACAAACGGATAAGCCAAGAGCCCGATAAGCGCGGTCGGTCCAAAAGCGACCAAAACCCGAGCCAAAACGCGACGATTAACCAAAAATTGGCGCCAATACAAAATAGCGACCGCCATAATCGCCCCCAACTGGATCACCACTTCAAAACTTTTGATAAATTCCGAATCCGACAAACCAAGCAAACGCGAAACCAAAATCAAATGCCCGGTAGAGGAAACCGGCAAAAATTCGGTCAGGCCTTCTATAACGCCCAGAATCGCCGCCGAAAAAATTGTAACTTGGCTAAACATAGTTCTTCCATTATAATTAATTTAAGCTTAAAAGAAAAATAAAATTTACCTCTATGCTAAAAAGAATCAACCCTAAAATAAAAGAAAACGTGGAGAATGTGCGCGGTTTACATGACGCTATCTGGGGCGACTTTTCCGCCTTACGCGGCGACGTCAGTAAAATTTACGGCGATGTTTCATTGCATAAAATAAACGGCAACGTCTCAGGCATCAATGGTAATATCGCCGGTCTTTTTGGCAACGTCTCAGCTCTGCGCGGCGATGTGAGCAACATTCGTGGCAATACCACCCACCTTAAAGGCGACGTGAGTAATATTTCCGGCGATATCAGCGGATTAATCGGCGACCCCAGCCACATCCGCGGCGACGTCACCAACATCCGCGGCGATTTATCCAAGATTACCGGGAACGTCTCAGACTTGGTCGGCGATGTTTCAGACCTTCGCGGCGACGTCACCAACATTTCTGGCAATGTCACCAACATTTCTGGCGACACAAGCCATCTGTCCGGCAACGTTAGCAATCTTATCGGCGAAATTTCCAGCCTAGAAGGCGACGCGACCGGAATTGAAGGCGACGCGACCGGCTTGGTTGGCCGAATTGACAAACAGCTCGAAAAAGAAGAACCGACCTTCTAACGAAAGAGCCGCCAATTACCAACCAAGAAAGCCGCCAAGATTATGGATAGTTGCAACAAAAAGCCCAAAGACGGCTTTTTGTTTAACTCGCGATAAGAAGAATGCGCCCAGCCGTGTATTTTTTGCAAAGCAATAAACGGCTCCCGCCTTAACCTAATATAAACAAACTGCAAAAAATCCGGCAACAGCGCGCCGATAATGCCGGCCACAACCGCCACCAGCTTCTCTGGCCGCGCCAAATTGACAAAAAACAAAATCCCCAAGGCCAAACCAAGCAGGGCGTCAAAACCGATTTTGGCTAAATCATAATAAAAATCTTTACCCCTAGACAAGTCGTTGTTTAGCGGGTTCTCAAGGTCCACCTTGGCTGAACGCAAATGATAGTCCCAATGAGGCACAAAGTCAAAAAAGTAGTGACTAACCCAACCGAGCGCCAAAGCTGTTCCCGGCTTGTCAGCAAAAACACTTCCAATCGCCGCGCCAATAATAGCATGAGTTCCTAGCGTCATATTAATTTATTTTTAAAGGAAAATCGTTAGCCAATTCCCCCGAGTAATAAAACTGAAAGGCCAACCCACCGAAACTGTAAGCCTTGCCCCCAATCTCAATTTCCGCGCCGCCGGCCGCCGGCTCGGCCTTGGGCGCCGATTTAGTAAAACCCAAGTTAAACAAGGTGGCCAAAATTTCCGGTCGGTCGTCTATATTATAACCGGCCTTCTCCCATTGCGCCATTATTTGTTTTAGGAAAAGAGCGGCGTAAAGATAGGCATAAGAATGATCATGTTGGTCGGTCAAGCGAAGAAATCGCGCGCTTTCTTTGTCGGTCGCTTCCGTTGCTGAAAAATCAAGCAAGTTTTCAAACTGTGGGCCCAAATAAAAAGGTGAATTTTTATCTTTTAAATTGTTTTCTACCATTTCTGCCGTTTCCTCTTTCATCCCCATTACCCCCCAAGAAAATTTGCTTTGCGTCCCCAAAATTTTTAATGGTTGAAAGATTTGCTTAAAAACTTCTCGCTCAGAAGTAAAAAGACGCAACTGTTCTACTGTCAAAACTGAAACCAAAAGTCTCGCATCTCCTCCGGCCTTCTGGGCCGCCAAGTTTATAACTTCGGCATCTTTAACAATTGCCTCGCGCAAAGTCTGCCATTCCGGCAAGGCGCGCCAGTCGGCTGGATCGTTTTGAGCAGAAAAATTCCAATCACCGCGACAAACAGACAAAGCTTGTCGATAATCTTCACTTTGCGTTAAGTAAATTTCTTGCGCGGCAATGGCGCGATTCAAGACTACACCATAATTTGCCTGGTCCATAATTTCAAACAAACCCCGCGCGACTGAGGGCTGAAATCGGCTGATAACCGCCAGCTTGCACAAGTCGTCCGCCTTAGCCATTCCGTCAACCGTCTTCTTATTTTGGTAAAAACCAATAAAATAACGGTCGTAAAAATCGGTTTTGCCTGCCGTCTTGGTCAGACCCAAACGAAGCGCCCAAAAGCCGCCCAAGAAAAAAAGACCGGCCATCGCCAGCAGAAGGACTAGAATGTTCAAAACGACTTTGACTTTTCTACTCATCAGAATTAAATTAAAGCAATTTAGGCCAATCAAAGCAAGAAGAGCCTGCCTAAGGCCGCCAACCGCCACTTATCACAAAAGTGCCAATGATAGCGGCCGTCTCGGCGCGCAAAGTAAAATCACCCAAACTAAACTTGGAAAAACCTTTCTCTTGGGCCAAGCCAATCTCGGCCGGCGAAAAGCCGCCTTCCGGACCAACGAAAATTCCAATGTTACCGTCAACCTTTTTCAGTTTAGCGCCATTCAAATCAAAAAGAATATTCAACTCGTGGCTCTCCGCGGCTACCCGTATCGCTTCGTCAAACGAAAGCGCCTCACAAACCTTTGGCACAATTAATCGTCCGCTTTGTTCGGCCGCTTCTTTGGCGATTATTTGCCAACGTTCTGTCTTGTCTCCTTGCTTAACGGTCCTGGCCGCGACAATCGGCACGATTGCCAAAACTCCAGCTTCGGTGGCCTTTTGCACCACAAATTCAAAGTTGTCTCTTTTTAAGAGTGAGACATAGAGAGTAATTTTGTTGCCAAGTTCCTTGGCGCTTTGGACTGACAATATTTTAAAACGCAAATCTTCATCTTTAATCTCCGCCAAGCTGACAGTCGCCTCTTCGCCGCGACCATTGAACAAAAAAACAACCTTGTCACCATCAAGACGCAAAACATTTTTCAATTGGTGGGCCAATTCCCGATCTCGCCAAACCAAAAACTCTCCACTGTAATCAGTCGGGATAAAGAAACGGTCTTTTCTCATAAAAACTACTCGTCAGTGCTTGTTGTTTCTTCAGTGACAGGTTGAGTTTCAACTTGTTGTTCGCTTGCTTCCTCGTTGTAATAAACCGGACCAGCATTTACAATCAATCCCCGACTCGGGCTGTAAATTATCGCGCGCTTGGCTTCAGCGTAAAAAAGAACTTTGTCACCTTTGTTTACACCCTCGTAAAAAGGTTGTTCCTTGACCAGAGTGTCCGGGTCAACCACTGTTGCAATTTGCGGTTTTTCATCCGGAAGAATCATCAGCTTGCCGACGGCAGCGGTCACCTCTTTGATTTCTTGTTCCATTTCAGCTTCAGTTCCGGCGCCAGTCAAAAACTTCTGAGTCTCGGTGTACTTCCAATAGAACCACCCGGCGGCGGCCAAAGCAACAATAACAAGCACCACCAAAATATTTGTAATAATATGACCACCCGATGATTTCCGATTTTCTCCGCCTTCAGAGATTGGTTCATCTTTGACCATATCAATATCAACTAGTCTTTTTGCCATAATTTTTTGAAATTAGTTTGATAATTAATTTATCTTATATTTATATTATAAAGTATATTATAAAGTCATTGGGCGAAATTGGCAATAACCACAAACTCCCCTTTGGTAAAACTTTTGTTTTCTTTTATCTTTTCCAAAAAATCCTCAGCATAGCCGACTTCATAACTTTCAAATTTTTTGGTCATCTCTTTGCCAACGAACAACAGGGTTTGGGGGTAATTTTCCGCCAAAAACTTTAGGGTCTTTTCCAAACGGAAAGTGGCTTCAAAAAAAACCAAGTTGTTGCCGGCCTCCGCCGCCGCTTTCAAAGTTTTAGTTAATTGCCCAACTTTTTTAGGCAAGAATCCTATAAAAAGAAAGGGGGCTTCAAAGCCGCAAACCGCCAAGGCGGCAGAGAGAGATGACGGACCGGGAATTGGCACAACTTCTATACCGGCTTCCCGACAAGCGCGAGCCAGGTAAGCCCCCGGATCGGAGATCCCCGGCATACCGGCCGAAGTGATAAAGGCCGCGTCTTTATCTTTTAATTCCCCCACCAAACGCGGTGTTACGCGTCGACAGTTGCGGTCATCGTAAGTGACAATCTTTTCCGGCTTAATTTCGTAGTGGTTGAGCAACTTAATGGAGTCAGACCACTTCTCCACCAAAACCAGCGGACTGGTTTTTAGAACTTCCAACGCCCGCAAAGTAATATCCTTTAGGTTGCCAATCGGCGTCCCGACAAAATAAACTGCCATATTAGGATAAATTTAACACAAGATTTAAAAAAAGTAACCCCCTCGCCCGGCTAACGTCGCAAAGTTCAAAGGTTCTTCCCTTTTTTGCTCTTAGCCCACGTTCCGTCTTAGACCAAAAAGAACAATTAATTTAGCTGCTATTGAAGTTTACTTTTCAGCCAAACATGTTAAGTTGGATTATAATAAATGGAAACAGCCGTCAAGCTAAAATCTTCATTAAGCATTCATCAAATCTTCTTAATCTTTAACAAAGCGCTTCTCTCATTTCATCAATTCATTAGTTAAAAACAAAAAACTCATTATCAATTTTTAACTTTATCTTCTATGAAAATACTAATCGTCGAAGACGAAGAACGCCTAGCCAAACTTATCAAAAAAGCCCTTGAAAAAGAAGGCTTTGCCGCTGACTATGTCACGGACGGCGAAGCGGCGGAAACCAGGATAGAAATTTGTCATAAAGATTATGACTTGGTCATTCTAGACTTAATGCTCCCCAAAAAAGACGGCCTGGAGGTTTGCCGTAGCATCCGGTCAAAGGAAATTAACATCCCAGTTCTTGTCTTAACGGCCAAATTTGATGTAGACGATAAAGTCAAAACCCTTGACGCCGGCGCTGATGATTATTTGGTCAAACCATTCTCGCTGGAAGAATTAGTTTCGCGCATCCGAGCGCTCTTGCGGCGCCCGCCACAAACCATCCCAACTGTTTTAAAAACCCAAGACCTAACTCTAAATAATGCCACTCGAAAAGTAACGCGCGGCAACAAAGAAATTAAACTAACGGTCAAAGAATTCGCCATTTTAGAATATTTGATGCGCAACCCCAACCAAGTCATCAGCCGCAGTCAAATCTTGGACCACTTGTGGGATTCGGATTTTGATTCATTTAGCAACGTGATTGATGTCCACGTTAAAAATTTACGTAAAAAAATCAGTAACGGCAGCCGTCGGAGGATAATAGAAACTATCCGCGGTATCGGTTATCGCATCTCCACTGAATAGCTTGTTTCTTCATCGCAAATTCAAGCGAATATAATAAGCTAAACAAGATGTTTGATAAAAGTAAAAATAATATCTTGCGTCAGATTGATATCCTGCATAATATTCCTCCGTAAAAAGACCGAATACAACCTTTTACTTTTATTTCCTTTTAACTATTTAATACTTAATCAACTCCACCAAAACGCGCCGCTCTTCCCCGGGCGCGTTTTAATTTGCCAATTAGGCCAAACCTCACGACGACGATTTTGACGTTTTCACTTTCTAAATTTCCTTTATCTTGTAGCCTTTCATTTCCGCATCCATAAAATCCGTTCTTATCCCCGAGTGGGCTTCTTCGGTCAAGGGATTATTTTCTCTTTTATCTACCGCTTCAAGCGCTTTTTGCCAATCTCCTCTACCAAATAAGTCCAAATAAAAGATTATTAGGACATCTCCGTTTTCTTGGTTAATTGTCTCCAAGCGTAAGCCCATCCACTTGTTCAAGGGCAAGATGTTGGGATTATAAGAACGGTCATATTCTCCGGCTAGAATCTTTTTTTCAGCGAGCACGGAATATTCCCCATCACGCTTTTTTTTAATCACTACGTCGCCGTCAACTCGCAAACCGGCATAATAAAGGTTATCATCATCCACGTAACGGCTGATGAGCAAAACACCATTGGATTCATTCCGGCTAGGTGTGTCGCTAACCCAATATTGATTTACCTTAAAGTAAGTTTCTTGTTGGTGGTCTTGCCACTTCTTCTTAGTTATCAAACGAAATAGGTTTTGCGGGTGGTAACCCCCATCGGTATCAAAAGGGTTAGACCCGGCATATTCTCGCCACCAACGAGAGTCAGAGGACAAATCGCCTTGGATGGTAAAGAAACGGTCTTCAACCCAATAGACCATCGCGCCTGAATCAAGCCACCAAAAAGGGTCGGGACTTTCTTCTAAAGAGCCGGTTTCCTCTACCACATAAGCATTCCCCAAATGGGTCTCAGGGTTATTTTCCATGTAAATTGACGTTGGCAAAATCCAGTTTGGGTTACCAAGGCTATTAACGCCGAATAAATCCTCGCCATAAACAAAGGCAAGCGCTAACAATAAAACAAACAAAAGGCCGAACAAAAAATAAATTTTTTTTATCATAGCACTTCCGCTAGTCTAATGGGCTTATAATTTTCATTTTGAATTGCAGGCTCAGAAGTAAAATGTTTTATTTTAATAAAACTGTTGCCAAGGGTTTTATCCCAACCTTTAACCGCAACGCCGCCGGACAGATAAGCGTTATCATTATCAATCACGCTAACCACCGACTCCCCACCAATAAGACAACCAATCTCGTCCTGCCAAAAAGAAGCGCCGACCGTTAAATTATTTTTGGACAAAACATTCTCGTTTTTTGCCTCCTTCAACAAAACTTTTTGACCATCTATTTGCTTTTCTACGCGAACAGAATTATCGCTGTAAGTACAACTGTAATAGTTAGATTCATCTCTAAAACGGCCGATTAAAGAAAAGTGACTGCCTTTAAGCCAATCAATTGAAAGAGTTAGGCGGTAATCGGTCCAGTCGTATGTCCCGTCAAGCAAAGCAAAGGAACCGGCCGTCTGTCCGGAAGAACGTATTTCCAGCTGGCCACTTGACAGCCCCATCTCACCCCATGAGCGACGCCAACCTTGATTCAGAGAAAAATCATCCTCAAAATAAATATTTTTACTTTGGCCATTTTCCAACAGGCTGGTCAGGAATTCGCCGTTCCAAGCCGGATAAGGTTCCATTCTTTTCAACATGCTCGTCTGTTCATCTCGGTGGTTTTGACTAAAGCCCCTATCGTGCGGCCAAGTTTGATAAAAAGCCAAATCATAAATATTGCTCACAGCTTCATTAATAATCTGCCGGCTAGGCGGGAAGTTAACCGTCTGTTGCCCAAAATCTGAAAAAGGGTAAGAAAAGGCTATGACTTTTATGCCCAAAGCGTCTTCAATCTGTTTCTTTGAACCAGCAAGTTCCCTTATCACCCTGGTAGTATATGCTTCTTCGTCTTCCAAACGATTTTCTTGAATCAACCACTGGCGATTACTCAAAAAATTTTTCTTTTCACCGTAGGGATTAATCGTCACAAAACCGCCGTCTTCCTGAACAGCATGAGAACCAATTTCCCACCGGCCGGATTCAATCATTTTTTTCAACTCTTCGCGATTCAGATAATATTGACTGTCTTGGTCATCGTTCAAAGAAGCTCGAGTGGAGATAAACATAACCGCGTTGAAGCCTAAATCTTTTAAGATAGGGTCTGTCGGGTAATAGCTGTCCTTGCGACCATCATCAAAGGTCAATAAAAAAGATTTTTGCGGCAAATCGAGATTGCCTGTCAAAAATCCCTTCATTTGGCTGAGCGTTATCGTTTGGTAACCAGCTTTCTTTAATTCAAACAAATGGTCGCGAAAACCTTCCGGTGTTATATCAAACCGGTTGGCCGTCGGCGAGAGCCCGTGATAAACCAAGACCGGCACCGACAGAGCCAAGATAGTTTCTTTTTTCTCAGCCGCCGGTTTAGCGTAAATCTCAGGTCCGAACAAATGATTAACAGTAGCCAAAAACCGAACCCTAAATTCTCGCGCGCGGTAAATGACAACATCTCTGTAAGTTCGCAAATAATACCACCTAAAATTTTCCAAAAATAAGCGATTCTTTTCATAGTAGTATAATCCTCCAGCCAAAATAATAGCCACCAGACCAAGGAAAGATATTTTTTTTATCACTGTTTTGGTGGAAATGAAGCTAACCATAACTAGCGATTCGTTTTAACGAGTCCCCCAGCGGGAATCTCTAATATTTATAATTGCCCAAGGCAGTTGCCAAATCAAAACCAAGGTATAAAAAACCGCAAACAAGACCCCATAAAACCACTTGCGATCCCGAGTATGAATATAATAGTACAAGCCATAAATCAAAGACATTAACATCAACCCCAACAAATAATAATAAGGAACCAAGCCAGTCATATATGGGTACCAAACAAGGGCTCGCAAAACAATAATCGGCGCGGCTAAAGGCAGGATGAAGCCAAGATAAAAAGACAAACTCATAATTATATTGCGACGCCAAATGAAAGTGCTGGCAATCAAACTCTCCCGTACCCACGACTTTTTCCAACGCAACTGTTGTCGCATAAATTGTCTAAAGTTGTCTGGAACCATCGTGTGACAAATTGCCTCTTCAGCGAACAAAGTTTTATAACCGCGACGCAACAAAAAGTTGGTTAAGCTGCGATCATCGCCGTAAGTACAGGCAGTACCTAAAAATCGCTGTTGTCCCCAATCAGCCAAAACTTCCATAACCGCCTGGCGCCGGTAGGCTGAACAACAACCACTGCAGCAAGTCACGCTATTAAACATCGCCTCAGCCGCCTTGTAAGCCTTGAAGGCGATGTAATAACGAACCGACTGCATTTTGGTTAGATAATTCTTGTTTTCATTAGTGACATAAGCCTGGCCGGCGACTGCCACCACTTGAGGATCAGAAAAGTACTTTACTAAATTCCTGGCAGTGCTTTGATTAACAAAACTGTCAGAGTCAACAAAAATCACCAGATCTTTTTTTGACATCTTGACACACTCAGCCATCCCCTCTCTTTTGCCCTTGTTTTCTTTCCAATCAACAACCTTAACTACCGCACCGTACCGAGCGGCAATTTCTTTGGCGACTAACATTTCTTGCAAAGTATTATCAGTAGACCCATCATTAACAGCAATGATGTCAAACTTGTTTTTAGGGTAGTCACTTTTGGCCATTTTGAGAATTGTCTCTCGGATATTATCTTCTTCATTTTTGGCTGGCACGCCAAAAGAAACAGTTGGCAGATAATCAACTCTCATTTTTTTGTTGTCCACTTCGTAAAGATAAGCAATCACAAAACGACTCAACAAATAAAGGGAAACGCCTAAGCTGTAAAGGCCAAAAAAAATATTATTATCTATTTCTTTTATGGTTATCAATTTGACAACCAGCACGAGATAAACCAGAAAATAAAAAACAATCCAGAGGTTGATATTCCTAAGAGAATATAGACTGTAGGCTTTTTTGAGTTTTGCAATCATAATTTATCGTCCAATGCCCAAATAAACCAGGCCACTGTTATTAAAACTTTCCTTGGGTAAAAAATTCCGCCCGTCAACCACAACAGAAATGCCGTGACTTTTTAAAAATTCTGGCGTAAGACCGGAAAAAGCTCTATGACCGGTAGCAACCATAACTGCTTGCGACCCAGCCAAGGACTTGTCCAGCGAAGGGCTGGTAGACCGATTTAAAACATGAGGGTCAAAAACCGAAACTATAATCCCTTGTTTTTTCAAGTTATCAATTATTTTAAACGCGGGGCTTTCACGACAATCATCAACATTCGGTTTATAGGCTAGACCCAACACTGTGACCCTGGCGCCGACCACTTCAATTTTTTTCTTGCGTAACCCCTCAATTAAAAGTTTGGTAGTAAATTCCGGCATATAATTATTTATCTTTCTCGCCAACTTCAAGAAGTTATGATTAAAACCATTTTCCTTGGCATATTTAATCAAGTAATATGGGTCAACCGGGATACAGTGGCCACCCACACCGCAACCAGGAAGATGCCTCATAAAGGCGAAGGGTTTGGTCGCGGCGCCGTTTAAAACATTTACGACATCAATCCCCAACTTGGAAAAAGACATCGCCAGCTCATTTACGAAAGCAATGTTGATATCGCGGAAAGAGTTCTCCACCACCTTTACCGCTTCTGCTTCCTTGAGCGAGTCCATCTGTTTAACTTCCGCCTTCAAGATGGAACGATAAAAATCCGTGGCCCTGGCTAAACCAACCTCTTCCAAGCTCCCAATCACACGTGGAATATTCTCAACATCCCAAAACGGATCACCGGGATTAATTCTTTCCGGACAATGGGCCAAATAAAAATCTTTACCACCAATCAGTCCTGAATTTTTCTGCAAAAACGGCAAAACAACACCTTCGCTGACGCCCGGATTGACGGTGGATTCCAAAACTACCAACTGGCCTCTTTGCAAAATTAAACCAAGCGCTTTACTAACCTCCTCTAATGGGACCAGATCAGGTAGGTGTTTTTTATTGACCGGTGTTGGCACACAAATCACAATAACTGAAGCGGTTTTTAGGGCGGCAAAATCAGTGGTCACCTTAAAACCACTTTCTTTAATCAGCTTCTCCACCTTGACATCCTCAAAAAGCGGGGTTTTCTTTTTTAGCTTGTCCACCTTCTCTTGATTGATATCCACCCCAATTACTTCATAGCCCTTCTTGTCTGCCAACAAAGCCAGCGGCAATCCAACATAGCCCAAACCGACCACGCCTATCGTTTTGCCTCTTTTATTCTTTTTGAGATTTTTGCCCATAAAAGATTTTCAAAAATAAATTTAAGAATAACTCCCTCAAACTTAGCAATAAGCTATGAGTTAAAAGTGAATCCTCAAGAGCCGCGTTCACCCGCTTGTCATTTTTTACGGTTAGGCTTAAATTCAAATCCAAACTTTAAAAAATTTAAAATAAAAAGAAATATAATGGTCACCCAAAAAAATTTCGCTCTTATCTTAATCGTCGCGATTGGAGTTTTTTTTGTTTCCTTACCTAAAGAAATTTCAGCTGAAATTTCTTTTATTTCTTTAGGACCAAACTTGATAAGCAATGGCGATCTTGAATCGGTCGGTCCTGGCGGCGATCCAACCGACTGGGCTCGTGGTCGTTGGGGCAACAATATTGCCACCTTTGAATACCCGGCAACCGGACACAACGGCTCGCGCGGCAACAAGATAACCTTAAACGAACGTCTTTCCGGCGATGCCAAGTGGTACTTCAAAGACGTGATGGTTTCCGCCAACAAAACTTATGAATTTTCGGACTATTACCAAGCCAATGTCTCGAGCCACATCACGGCCAGATATTTATTAAATGACGGGATTTATAAATATATTGATTTAATCACTAACGTGCCCGTCGGCACGGCTGAAACTAAAGTCAACTTTTCTCCACCAACAAACGCGGTCTCGCTGACCATCTTCCACTTGATAAATCAAAACGGTTACTTGATTACTGACAATTACAGCTTGCGCGAAATAATTGAAACTCCAACTGATAATCTGATTGCCAACTCCTCTCTGGAAATGGAGACCAATGGACAGCCAAGTCATTGGTTCCGTGGTCGTTGGGGCAGCAATATCGCTAATTTTATCTATCCGGTAAATGGCAACTTCACCGCCAAAGCGTCCCGAGTAGAAGTAGGGAATCGCCTTTCTGGCGACGCCAAGTGGTACTTTGAAGACGTAACTGTAAATCCGGGAGGCTTTTATTCTTTTGAAGACGACTATCGGGCAAATACGGATTCTTACCTCACGGCTCGTTATAAAATGAGTAACGGCCAGTATGTTTATTCCGACCTGGCTATTTTGCCTCCCAGCCCAAGTTGGAAACATTTCTTCACCTCCTTTAAGATCCCCAGCGAAGTATCAACTTTGACAATATTTCACCTAATAAAAAATAACGGCTGGTTGGAAACCGACAATTTTGATTTTCAAGCAATTCGTCCCGACCGATTTAATGAAGGCCTTGTCACTTTGGCTTTTGATGACGGCCCAATTTCTGTCTACGAAAACGCCTTGCCTATTTTGCGCGCCACCGGACATAAAACAACACAATATATAGTAACTGGTTACACCTCTTTCCCGGGGTACATGAACCCATCTCAAGTTTTTGAAATGTTTTTAGAAGGACATGAAATCGGTTCTCACTCTCTTAATCACGCCGACTTAACCGCTCTTGCGCCGACTGAAATAAATTATCAATTGTCAGAATCAAAAAAAGTGCTGGAGGGTTATGGTTTCAACATCACCAGTTTTGCCTATCCTTTTGGCTACAACAACAGCTTGATTAAGCAACTCCTAGCGCAAAACGGATATGAAAGCGGCCGCGCCACCATTGAAGGTGTAAACGTTAAGAGCGGCGACCTTTACGCTTTAAAAGTTATGTCCATCTTAAATAACACCTCCTTTCTAGATATCAAAAATGAAATAGACCAAGCCTTGGCCGATAAAAGTTGGCTAGTTCTTCTTTTTCATCAAGTCAACCATAGAGGAGACGGGTATAGCACAACGCCAGAAACCTTATCCGCGATCACCGACTATCTAAACCAAAAACAAGCTAAAGTGGTCACCGTGAGCGAAGGCGCCAATCTAATGAATAATTAAATAACCGGACTTGAGATCCTCGCTCAAAGCAGCTTGCAAACACAAGCCGCTTTTTTCTTAATGAAACCGAAGTGACTTTTGCTCTTCCATTGCTCAATGAAGTCAACTATACTTTTGCCTGAAGCGGTTTGTTTTTTCACGCTTTCTTAATCTTGGAAAATTGTCTTTAAACTTTTTTGCCCAAAAAAACAACAACTACGGGAAAAACCAATCACCTCATCTTAATTCTCGTTACCAAGGGGTAAATTGTTTTGGCAAAGATTGGCCTTAATCACAAACTGCTCATGGTCGTTAATAATTAACTTTTCCGGAAATTCCGGAACTGCAAATGTCTAGTTATCTATCTCGTTATATGGCGCAACACACTACTAATGGAAACTTAAGAAAAAGTGGTTTTATTTTTCTGTTTGTCTGTTTGTTGTTTGTCTTAATCTTTGCGGTCAGCCAAACCTCGGCCGAAACCACTTCCCTTTTATCAACCAGTCGAACCCTTACTGAGACTTCTTCACCCTCCAGCAGCCCCGACGCCAACCTCTGGTTAAAATCTGGCGGCAAAATTACAATCGCCAATGGAGAAGCGCTGAGCATTCAAGGTTCATTGCCGACTAATGACCCCCTGCGCTTGGCTTACGCGACACGCGCCGGCATTGAAAGCGATAATGGTTTTCACCCACAAAACATTTTTCAACTTAATACCAAAAAAAGTTGGTTAAACTCCAGCGCTGAGGTTGATGTTAAAATTACCAACCTAAACTTGTTCAATCTGGCCAATGTCCACCCTTGGAACGGCGTTTCTTTAGTCTCTCGCTTCACCAACGACGACAATTACTATTACGCTTCTTGGCGAACTGACGGATACATGATTATCAAGAAAAAAGTTGGCGGTGAACACCAAACTTTGAGCCAAAAGAAGGTTTATGAAGGAACTTATGACGCCACTGATAACCCAAGCCTTCTCCCCTTCAATCAAACGGTTGGTCTAAAGTTTGACACCAACACAAATTCTGACGGTTCTGTAAACCTAAAGTTCTACCTTGATAAAGACAACAGCGGAAATTGGGTCTTGATTACGGAGCACACAGACAAATCCCCGCTAAAATCCAGTGGCCAGTCCGGTTTACTGGCCAGTTATCTGGACGTGGAATACTCCAATTATACAATCTCGGACATTAGTGGTCGTTCTGATCCCTCCCCTAGCACAACCGAAACGCCACCAGCACCGATTCAAAACGATAATTCAGTGGACCGCTTTGGAGTTAAAAAATTATATCCGACTTCAGGCAAAGAATGGGTGTCCAAGTGGGATAACGGTCAAGACCGAAGTTTCTCCGGCATAGACCCGCAAGATTCATGGTTTGACGCCAATCATGGCGATGCCAGTTACAAAGTTGACGGCAACGGTCAACTTAAAGTGACCGGCTCGGTCCCCCGCATGTATATTCATGACCCCAGCCACACCGGCAGTTGGGGTAACGTAGAAATGACCGTCTACGCCATGCGTAAGTCAGATAGTAACACACCCTGGGGCGGAATCGTCGGCATCGCCCGTTCCAACCATGGCACCACCGGCAAGGAAACTGTAGACCTCTGTGATACTCGTGGCCTTGGCGCTCGTATGCGTTATGACGGCAAAGTAGACTTTGAGAAAGAAACCAGCCATCCCAACGCCACACCCGTCGCGAGCAAAAATTTGTTTTCCGGCGGCTTGCCATACAACAAATGGATTGGCTATAAGTATGTCGTTTATGACTTACCAGATGGCAATGTTAAGACGGAACTTTGGCTTGATGAAACTGACGGACAGAACGGCGGGAATTGGAAAAAAATCAATGAATTCATTGATACCGGTCGAAACTTCGGAGTCGGCGCCAAGGCTTGTAAATCGGGCATAGACCCGGCCTTGAGACTGACGAACAGTCAGAACCGCCCAGGTTCCGAATCGGGCAAACCAAATGTCACTGTTTACTGGCGAAGTGATAATGTCGGCACTGACGGCTTAATTTACAAGAAAATGAGCGTCAGAGAAATCTCCGCCTAATAAACAAAAGCCCCAACTTGGGGCTTTTGTTTATTAGGCAGTTTCTATCGGCCTAATGTTTTCTTTTGGCAAAAAGATGTGGAAAGAAGTTCCCTTTTCTGGTGATGACTCAAACCAGAGGCGACCGCCAGAACGGTCAATAATAGTCTTGGAGATATAAAAACCAAGCCCAGTATCGCTCAAGTCTTCTCGGTTTGAACTATCGGCCTGGTACCTCTTGCTGAAAATCTTGTCTTGTTCAGATACAGGGATGGCCGCGCCATTGTTATAAAAACAAATAAAAACCCCCAGCTTATCACCACAGGTTGTTATTTTGACCTTACCCCTTTTTTCCAAGGACGCATTTTTAACTGAATAGGCAATCAAGTTGCTGAGAGCAATGTTGATTAAATCAAAATCCGCCTTAACCGTGGAAAATTTTTTATCATAGTCAGTTTCCGCCTTAAGCTGCGCGTTTTTGTTGTCGGCCAATCTGTCAGCCAAGAGATTATCTAAAATTTCCACCAAATCTATTAATTTGGGCTTCAAGACAAAAGTGTTAAGTTCAATTTTGGAGATTATAGAAAAAACATTGAGCATCTCTGTCATCCTCTTAAGCGACAGGAAAATTTCTTTCACTGATTTTTTTTGTCGTCTCGTAAGGTTGCCGTGATGACCAGCCAATAAAATTTCAATATTAAGCAAAGATATGGTTAAAGGAGTCCTTAACTGATGAGAAACCAAGGACAAAAAATCGGCCTTGGTTTCATCTGATTCTCGCCAAAACTTTTCTTCAGAGTGGAGTTGGAACTGAATTTTCTCAAGTTGGCGTCCCAGTCGGGCGGTATAATTTTGAAAAGTTCCCATTAATTCGGCTATCTCATTTTTAGACTGTTTGTATTCTTCTTCTTTAAACTCCCCCCATTTGATTTTCTTTAACTTTTCCGACCATTTGTCCCATTCCGTCGGTTTTTGCTTGGTCATAAAGACCAAGGCTTCGTTAATTTTAGATTTTAAGCCCAACTTGTCCTTGTGCTTGCACGTTTTATGTTGCATTGATCCCTTGTGCCCATTCTACATAATTCGGGGAGTGTTTCAACCCCAAGTTAAAATTTTTCATGAACATTCCAAAATTTTTGTTCACGAAAATGAACAAAGCATGAACAAATAAACATTTCCCCTAGACCTTCTTGACAAAAAGGTGTATTATGTATTGGATATTTTGGCAAGGTTTATGAAAACTTCCTCAAAAAGAAAAATTTTGACGGACTCACCGGGCTATCCCAGGCAAGTTAAAAACCGAGGGGCTAAAGTCACGCAAGCGCGCTTTTTGGATAAAACCACAAGCGCGCTTGTTGATTGGCAAATAAATCTGATAAAAGATTTTATCAACTTTCTGGACCAACCGGCTATCGCTCTGAATTCTTTTTATAAAATTGTGCACTTTAATAACGCCTTTTTAGATGCCTATGGTAAGCATGGCAAAAAAAGAGATCAACTTTCTTTATTAGATTACCTGAATAAAAAAGATCTTGAATCGCTAAAAAAATGTTTAGATGATATTGAAGAAGACGAATTAGAGAGTTGTCAACAGAATATTCAAATAAAAGACAAGACAATAAATGTCCGCCTTAAAAATTTTAAAATTAACAATGAAGCAAATTTCATTCTTTTAATTTGCACCGAATTCAAGAAAGGCCCCCATACCCAGAGTAACATCCTAGGTCTGGTTAGCCATGAACTCAAGACTCCCTTGACCGCGATTAAGGCCTTTGGGCAACTAACAAGTAGCACTTTAAAGCACTCAAACAAAAGAGCAACCGATTACTTGGGGAAAATAGACGAACAGATCAACCGGATGGTTGGGTTGGTTGATGACTTGTTCGATGTTTCTAAAATCCATCTTGGGAAATTCACTATTACAAAAAACCCTCACTCGTTAGACGATCTTGTAAAAGAAACACTGGAAGAAATAAAACTTTCCCGGCTTGGTAAACATAAGATAATAGTCAGAGGTTCTATCAAAGAAAAAATAAACATTGACAAGAACAGGATTAAACAAGTTCTTTTGAATATGGTCAGTAATGCTATCAAGTATTCCCCCAAGGCCGACAAAGTGATTATCCTTCTAAAAAGAACCCCCCAAACAGCTCAAATCAAAATTAAAGATTACGGCCGAGGAATAGACCCTCAAAATTTAAAAAATATTTTTGACCAATTCCGTCAAAATAAAGAAAGCGGCGGCCTGGGTTTGGGTCTTTATATTTCGCAAAAAATTGTTAAAGAACACGATGGCAAAATAAATGTTACCAGCAAAAAAGGATACGGCTCAGTTTTTACCATAAATTTACCTTTAAAAAAGGTTAAATAATATGAAAATCTTTGTTTGCGAAGATGAAAAAGAAATTGCCGAAATAATAAAAACTATTTTGGAAAACCAAAACCATGAGGTTAAACTTGACTTCGGCGGAAATAAAATTCTTGAATCCATAATGAGTTTTACTCCCAATTTAATAATTTTGGATTACCGCTTGCCGAACCTTGACGGCGAAAAACTAACCAAGAAGTTAAAAGCCGATGAAAAAACAAAAAAAATCCCCGTGGTTATAATCTCGGCTTCCAATTATTTAGAAAAAGTGGCCATTGATTCAAAGGCAGATGATTATTTATCCAAACCCTTTAATATCGAAAACTTACTGGCCATCGTCACTAAATACGACAGCCAGTAATAACCCCCCAACCAGTTTAACCGCGATAGCTTCTTTTGTGGGCCGCTTTACCGCCCTTTCTTCCGGCTTCTTTGGCTTCCTCAGACGTGAATTCATGAGCCGTCCCTTTTTCGTGGGCCGCTTTGCCACCCCGACTGGCAATTCCCCTTTGTTTCTCTGGATCCATTGAAGCGAAACCTCTTTTTTTGCTTCCTTGTGCCATAGACTAAGTTATTTTAATTGATTTGGTCATTCGACCTAAGTCCAAGGATAGAGCACGGGTGTAAAATTTAAGTGAAGAATAAAGCAAATTTAAATTATGCAATGCGCCAAACCTAATTTAACTATCTCGGCAGCGGTCAAAACAGTGTTCTTTTGCATTAAGCGCAAAACCTCGTTCGTCGTCAGCCGGCCGGACTCTTTAGCCAACAAGGTTGCATACTGGCGGTCTTTGATCTTGTCTTCTCTCGCCATGGAATTTATTTCCGCGCTTGAAAAACGTCTATCTCCATCCATGGTCCGCCCCCCTAAATGAATGAACATCGTCGTGTTGGGAGTGACAAACCTTTGGCGACCAGCCAAAAAAACAATAATAGCCGAAGAATCCACATCGCCAGAGCCAATCGTTTGCAGATTGGGGCGATAAAAACTCTTCACCAAATCGTAAAAACTCATAGCGATACCGGTTTGCCCCCCAGGTGAAGATACTAACAAATTAATAACCTGATTTCTGTTTTCCTCTTGCAGGAGAGTCATTGCTTCAATCACATCCATGAAATTGCCATAGTTGACACTACCCACCCATTGAACCGTCCTTTTTGTTTCAAAAAAGGGTTCTCCATTCGCAATTTGAGAGAACGACTTTCTGCTTTCAACTTCTGTTATTTCTAACATTTAGATTTCTTTTTGTTTCTTAATTAAAAATAATAAAAAATAAAGTTTTCGACAAAAACCAATAATATCCTACCGAAAAAAAGCCTAATATCAAGCTGAAGCATTAAGACAACTTAATGAAGATAATTTTATTTCTTAAAAGTTTTTCACAAACTCTTTCTAAATCAAAGGCGCAACCGGGACCGTTGTCCAGACCAAAAAACAACACCTAACAAAGATAGAAAAAAGGAACTAATTAAATAACTAATTCCTTTTTTATTCATCGGTAATTTGCTAACATTGAACATATGAATAAAACAAGAATTGCCATATCCATTGTTGTAATATTATTAATAATATTAGGCGTTTGGGACTATATCGCCAAAGATTCAAAGACCGATATCGCCAGTTTTGAAGAATGCCAAAAAGCAGGCTACCCGGTACTAGAGTCTTACCCACTACAATGCAAGTTGCCAAACGGAACCATTTTTAAGCAAGGGGCAGAGCCCAATAAAGACCTCCTTGATCCCGCTGACAAAACAACAAACTTTATTTTAGAAACCAACCTAAATAAAACAATTGAAAGTCCTCTGTCTATTTCCGGTAAGGCAACCGGGCCTTGGTTTTTTGAAGCAAGTTTCACTTCCGAAGTTCAAGACGAAAACGGGACCGTTCTCGGTCTGGGCATTATGACGGCAGAAAAAGACTGGATGACTGAAGAATTGGTGCCCTTCCAAGGCGAAATCAAGTTTTCAAATCCGACAACCAACTTCGGCTTGCTGGTCTTTAAGAGCGCCAACCCTTCTGGTTTATCAACAAACCAACAAAAAATATCATTCCCCATTAGATTTAACGCGGATAAGATAAGCCAAACCACTTGCTATGTAGGCGGTTGCAGTAATCAAATTTGTTCCAGCCAAAAAGACGTCAACACCACTTGTGAGTATAGACCAGAGTATGAATGTTTAAAATATTCACAATGTAAAAAACAGTTAAACGGGAGTTGTGGTTGGGCCGAAACAACGGAATATAAAAAATGTTTAGAAAACCTCAAATAATACTGGCTGACTAAAACTCAAAAATTTTTACATTCTAACCTTGTCAAACTAAAACGAGGCGTCTATTCTTTTTTTGTTAATCAAACAAATGAAGAAGGAACTCATCTATGGTCCTCTGTGGCAAGCTGTAAAAATACCGGTTGTCTTCTTTTACTTTCTTGGCCAATTTTGTCCCTACAAAACGCCAGTGCCAAGGCTCAAATTGGTAGTAGTTATTCTCTTCAGGGTAAGAAATGATAAAGCCATACTTATAAGCGTTGGCTTTAAGCCAATTGTAAGCTTCCGTCTTTTCAAATCCGTTAAAAGTGGCAGACCCAGTAACAAAATCAATGGTTGTCCCCAGTTGGTGTTCTGAGTAACCTTGGTCAGCCGAAAACTGATTGGCGCCGGAGCCATAAGTAACCTTGTAGTTAGATTTTAGCGATTCTTGGGTATCAAAAGAACGATAGGCTGAGGTTATTTTTAAGTCGAGCCCGGCTTCTTCTGCTGCCCTCATCAAGCGATTTAAAAATGGCTCAACTTGAGACTGTATCTCCAAAGGTTTTTCCGGGTCAAAAAGATAGTCTTTGTTTATTTCGGTCAAATTCTTCGGTTCATAGTTTTCATTCAAAAAATAAATCTTAGAATACTTTTTTAATAACTCAGGGTCAATCTTGCTTAATTTGGTCAAATCCCCCACCGTCCCCACGATATCACTAATCTGAAATTCAATGGCATCATTTCGTTCTTTTTCTTCTGTCCAAAAAGCCAACAGGTCGTTGTTTTCTTTTCGCGCAACGCTTAGGTCATCGGCCAAAACATGCGCCTTTTGCCAGGCCAGCTCTTGTCCCCGCAACAAACCTAAATAGAGCCAGGCCCCGTAAAATAAGCCTCCGATTACCGTAAATATCAAGATTAAAACCAACCAGCTATGTTTTATTTGCATAAAAAGATTGTATCACCAACCAGCCATAGACTCAACAAAAAAGGCTCTTTTTGTTGAGATAAAAGCCATGAGAAAAAGAAAATACAAAGTTTGCCTTTTCGAAATCGCTACTTTCAACCTAGTCTCTTTTTAATCAAGTTTATTCAAAATCTTCAACTTTTTTAGCCTCAGCAACTTGATAATCGCCGATGGTTGTCCGACGTAAATTTTTTAAGTAAGCGCCAACCCCCATCTTCCGGCCAAGGTCATGAGCCAGCGACCTTATATAGGTGCCTGAAGAAACTGCGAATCTCACCTTGACCGACTTTGCCGTCGATTCTAAGAGACAAGCTTCATACACTTCTATCATTTTTGGTTCTAAGACAAAATCTTTCCCAGCGCGAGCCAAGTCATAAGCTCGCTGGCCCTTAATTTTTACCGCGCTAAAGGGGGGTGGAGTTTGCTGTCGCTTGCCTACCACCCCTTTCAATTCTTTCTCCAAGTTGTTTTTGTCTAGTAAAAAATCTCCTGAATATTCAGCGACGATTTGTCCTTCGCTGTCATAAGTATCTGTTTCCAGGCCAAATTCTATTTCCGCCTCATAGACTTTTAGTAATTTTTGGAACTCCGCGAACCTTTTGGTCGCTTCATCCAAAAGAATTATCAGGAGGCCAGTCGCTCTTGGGTCAAGCGTGCCAGCATGGCCGATTTTTCTCGGTTTTAATTTACGTTTTAACAGGCGCACCACATCTGCCGATGTCCAGTTAAGCGGTTTGTCTATTAACAAAACTTTTTCCTTGTGAAGCACTTAGCTAGTCTAACAACCTCACCCAAAATCAACAAGTAATGGAATTATTTTTGCACCGTGATAATCTTTGTGGTCTCGTTACTTTGTTCGCTCTTATCAACAGCCGTCACTGCGATATTGTGAGTTCCGGCAGAAATAGTATTAACTGGCACCTTACCTGTACAACTAGATTTTTTACAAGTGGCAATTGAAACTCCGTCAAATTTAACAGTGATACTCGCGATTCCGTTTTGGTCACTAGCGCTGGCTGAAATTATCAAATCGCCCTTTTTAGGAACCACTGAACCATCTTTCGGTTTTATAATTTTTACAATTGGAGGAATATCATCCACGGTTACGGGCACGGTGCTGCTAGCCACTTCCACGGAGAAGTTAACCGAATTGTAATATTGAGTAAGTGAAGAATTTGTGATTTTTTCAGTCAAGACATAAGTTCCCAGGGTTTGTGTCGAAACTACGGTAAGAGGAACAACATTAGTCACCCCGGGCGGCAAAGTGACCACGTAGCTAGCAGGAATTTGTACAAAACCAGAAGGGAGGATGGCAGATAAAACAAGATCCGAACTTGGGCAACCGCTACTGTCATTATTTTTTATGGTGGCACTTACAGACAAACTTTGGCCAGGCTCAGCCTTTATCAAAGTTGGGGAAATTTCTATGCCGGGGTTAGATCTGGTGCAAGGCTTGGGCAATAAATCAACTTTTATTTCAACGTAAGGTTCGGGTACGTCATTTCTAAAATCCAATTGAGTAACTGTCAGGCCTGTATTGGTATCGCTAAAAACAGAACCGTTTTTTAGGGTCTTTATGTAATAAGTTGGAGACAATAATTCGCTTGCCCGGTGAACCGCGAGGCCGCCAGAGTAAGGAAGCAATCTGGTAGACGAATAGAACAAGGAATCATAGCCAACCCCACCTCTAAAAGAAAGGTAGTAGGAATTCGTGCTGTCTGGGATGTCAATTTTCAAAACCTGGGGGAAGGAAGAGCTAAAGGGGTTCGAAGCCAAAGCCCCAACTTTGTAAACTCCGCTGCTAGTAACAGTTTGCACTTGCCCCAAAACATCGCCAAACCAACCTTTCAAATATTTATGCGGACCATTATTGTGTCTGAGTCCAACTCCACACATTCCCATAAAATCGGAGTAATCGCCGTATTCAGATTCCATAACACCATCATTATTGGTGTCTGTTGACGAATGGCGCATACTTAAGTTGTGCCCAAGCTCATGAACAAACAAATCCACGTCTGTCCCTGCCGCCCAAGCTCGACACTGAAGCCTACAACCAACATTGGCAATGCCAAGCCAACTACAAGTATTAGACGATGGAATGACATGTAGGATATGTTGATATAAACCTGTATTCACACCTGACGCCCTGGCAGCTTCTTCCGCCAGAGTAGCCCAACCATGGTAATCACAGGAATCTGTTGATTTAACATTAATGGTAAACGGACCGACGACGTCGGGACTTCCATTACCATCCGTGTCTGGGTTAAACCCCAATTGGTTAAAAGAAGTTTCTTTATAAAGGGTGTCAACTGAATTTTGGTCACCAAAAATTCGACTGACGGCGGTTGCTGGGGACAAAAGTGGAGAAGTGTCTGTAAAATTTGATATTATTACCAGAATTCTTCTTTCCTCTTGAGTTATACTGCTATCAACTGTGATGGAGAGCATTTCAACACTCTCTGCCGCCAATACTTGTCCCATTTCCACGCCAACAACTTTTATCTTGTCACCGGTTAAAATATTTTTATTATTCTTTCCCAATGACAGTTTCGTTTTCTTCCCAGTCACTTCTTCAATTAAGTAATGGTCGGTTGAGGTGATCTCCTTTTCAAAATTGTCAGAAATATAAACATCGGCTTGCCCTTTGGCTGTCTTTTTTGTTTCAACCAAAAGTCTGACTTCTTCGGGCATTTTATTCTTTATTTCTGTTGGCAAAGCGTAAGCATTGGCTAATCCAGGATTATTTTCTATTACTTCAATAATTTTTTTGCTCCGGTTTGAAGCAATCGCCAGCATTTTGTCTAATTCGGCCTTTTTTCTTTCATCACTTGGCGCTTTTTGATAAAGATTAAAAGCATTTAAAAAGTCTTTATTTAAATTAGCCAGAGCCATAGCCGACATGTGATTGGCCGCCGCCTCGCTTAAGGGGACAGAGACCGTTGCCGCCAAAGATAGACTAGACAAACTTTCCAAATCTCGACTAGAAATTTTTACTGCCGCAATCGTCAAGATTGAAGCGGAAATTACCACAAAAATCCCAACCGCAGTAGAAACTCGGCGGGCCATGAGAGAGAAAATTTTTACCTTCCATAATTAAAAATTATTAATAATTAATTGACTTTTATTTTAACGACAGAATAACGTCAAAAATCAGAGTTCATTTCTACTTAAATTATACAATAAAAATTTAGTATAAGTCTATGAAACTGTGGATAAAGATCTCGTTTGACCCCAAAATGACTCTGATTAAGGATTTTTGAGATTCTACCAAGACACTTTAGGATTCCTTTTTATCTTCCAAAAACAGCCTCACTACCCGCAAATCGTCGTAAGAATAAGCACCGTTAAATTTTTCAAATACCGGTGTAAGCGATTTGGTTTTAAGTTGATGAAACACCGCCAAAATTTCGGTCAAGTCCTTGACCGCCTTGGGATTCATGATTTTGGCCAAACTTTGTTTGGTGATTTTGCCATCGGCTGCCAGTTTTTCTAGGTGGGTTCTGACTGTCCCCTCCTTTAGTCCGCGCGCTTTGGCGATCTGCTTCAAATTTTTGCCCTCGTTCCAAAATGCAAGCGTTTCGGCATAGGTATTGTCTGCCGCCAATTTGTCTGTTTTTTTTGAACGACCAGTTTTCGGTTTGCTCTTTTTCCCCGCCCCGCAAGAACACAAAAAATTTTCTTGCATCTTTTCTAAATCGCTCCCCGCCATCGCACCAAAAAGTCTTCCTGTCTCCGATGATTGTTCCCGCCAAGTGACATCCGCCTCGGCGACTATCGGGTGAACCTGAAAAGTCCGTTCGTTCCAACCTAACAAAAACAGACCTTGAAGCGCACGCACTCTAGAGAGCGCAACGTAACCCTGACCATATTCAAATACAGCCGAAAGGTCCATTACCGCCGCATCCAAACTCATACCTTGGCTTTTGTGAACGGTAATTGCCCAAGCCAAACGAAGCGGTACTTGCGTCACCTTGGCCAAAACCTTACCGCTATCCTCTATTGTCCATTCCATCGGCTCAGCGACAACTCGTCGGCCATCAAAAGTTCTGACTACCGGCAAATTATCAAAACCCTCAAAATCAACTACCTGCCCCAAAGTACCGTTGATAAAACCAGCGCGCTGATTATTTTTGGTAAAAATAACACGGGCGCCAATTTTCAACTCCAAGTTTTCCGGCGACAAGCAACTTTTCTTAAGCGTGGCCACCAACACTTCGCGCCCCTTGCCAGACATCCGGAAACTTCGCGGCCGACCGGCCAACTTGGCTAACTCCCGCTCATTAAGCGAGTCCACATTGGTGTTATGCGTGAAGAGTTTTGGTAAATCAAAATCCAGCGATTCTGCGGTCGCTCGTCTTTGGGCTAAAATTTCTCCATGGTATTCCGTTACTTCGCCGGCACGAATTGCTGAAAGCAACTCAAGATATTTTGCATCAGATTGGCGGTGCTGTTCAGACAAATAGCAAGTCAAAAATCGCCCTCGACGCCAAGCTGATGAATTAAAAGCAAAGCCATCCGCTCGGCCAAAACCAGGTTCAATTTCGTCAAAAATAGTTTCTGCCTCTGTTTCTCTCGTCCTGACAATCGGCGGTAGTTGAAAAAAATCTCCCACCAAAATAACTTGCAAACCGCCAAACGGTTCTGACTGATCCCGAACCGCCCGGCAAACCGCCTCCACCATCTCCAAGGTTCCGGCTGAAATCATTGACACTTCATCAATTACCAAAATTTTCGCCCTTTTTATTCGCTTCACCAAATATTCAGTGGAAGCAATTTTGTCCAGGTCGTAATTACTCAAATTCCGTCTGATGCCAATCCCGCTCCAGGAGTGAATCGTCATTCCGCCTATATGAGTCGCGGCGATGCCGGTAGAGGCGGTGATTGAGGGTTCTACTCCATTTTGACGCAAATAAGCAATATACTGGTTGATGGTGTGGGTTTTGCCTGAACCCGGTTCGCCGGTCAAAAAAACATTGGCCCCAGTTTTCATAATGGCCAAAGCTTGGTCTTGTTTCATTTATTTATTATAACATCAAAAAGCTGGGAATTTTTAGCCATTCCCCAGAGCCTCGCCAATGTGCTCCGCGGCCACAAAACCCGTTGTCCAACAAAGCTGGAGGGAGTAACCACCAGACTGACGATTAATATCAAGCAAATCGCCCAAAACAAACAAGTTGGGCCAAATTTTTGACCTCATGGACCGCGTATCAATTTCGGTCAAAGACACCCCGCCGTCAGAAACAACCGCCCGGTCAAAGCCCATCAGGCCGGTTATGGTTACCGGCAAAGATTTCAGCGTTTTGACAATCCCTTTCCGCTCAACTTTTTTTATTTCGTTAACTTTTATGTCAGGCGCCAAGGGCAAAATAGACAAAATCGCTTCCGCCGTCCCCAGAGGCGCGATATCTTTAAAAACATTTTTCAAACTTTTGTTTTTGTTTGCGTCAAAAATTTTAATAATCTGTTTTTCAAGCGCACCCAAATCGGTATCTGGAAAAGCATCAACCAGAGCTGTCACCGCTCCCACTTCAAGCAAGAGCTTGACTTCCCGCGCGCTGTTCAAAATGAGCGGCCCAGATAAACCAAAATGGGTAAATAGAATCTTCCCCTTTTTGGAAAAAGCGCGCTTCCCTTCAGCATAAAAAGTGATTTTCATAAATGACAAAGACAGGCCGGAAAGTTCTTTCACCCAAGTTTCTTCCACCTTTAGCGGCACGACATCCGGCGAGGGCCGTCTAACCCCATGTCCCAAGTCCTTGAGCCAACGAAAGCCATCACCGGTCGAGCCAGTTTCCGGGTGAGAAAGACCGCCGGTGGCCAAAACCACCGCGCTAGCGGATACCTCCTCACCATTAAGCAAAACTCCGGAAACTTGGCCTTTGGTTGTCAAAATCTTTGACACAGATGAATTTAACCTGACCGTAACACCGTTGTTCCTGGCATATCTCTCCAAAACCTTGGTCACGTCAGTCGCCTTTTGGGTTGCCGGGAATGCTCTTGTCCGCGCCTCCACCACCAAGGGCAAACCGAGCCTTTCAAAAAAAGCAAAAGTATCTTTGACCCCAAATTGCGAAAAGGGCGAAAACAAAAAATCCTGCGCCGGACCATAAATTTTTAGAAAATCTCTCTTATCATAAATCGCGTTTGTGATGTTACACCGTCCCCCGCCGGTAATATTTAGCTTCTCGCCCAAGGCGTGATTTTTTTCCAATAACAAAACTCGCCATCCAAGCTCTCCCGCTCGACCAGCCATCATCAAGCCGGAAGCGCCACCTCCCACCACCACTACATCATATTTCTCTTGATTTTTTAATTTTTTAACCATTTTTTATTTTATATCTCTAAGATATTTAATCACGTCACTCCCAAAATTAATTCTGGCAATTAAAAACTAAAAGAGCTGAGGCTATTTTAACCATTGTATCAAGTACAATCAAGCATCAAGCCATCGCCAATAATTACCACCAACAAAAACATGTTTTTGTTGGTTATATTTTAAAATTTAGCTCAATTAATGATTTGTTGAGATCCAACCTTTGCGTTTTAGGGCTTCTCTTGTGATTGGCCCAAAATATCCCAGAGCGGGACGTACCCCTTCGTTCTTTTGCAGCCTTATCAAAGCTTTCTTTGTCAAATTGCCAAAATAATCTGTCTCATTTCCGGAAGAGCCGGCCCCCGATTCAGCTAACGAATAATTTTTCTCATTTAATAATTTTTGAAGTAATTTAACCTCTTTGTCGGTCATTCCGTAACTCAAATTTTTGGTGAATATAAATCTTGGAGATTCTATTTTTGTCTCCATTTTTGTTTCATTTATTTCTTTTATTTTTTGTTCTAAATATTTTAAAATTTCTTTTAATTTATTAATATCCATAGGATCTTTTTTCTTTTTTAACATCTGGAAAGCTTCTTCGATTACCTTTTCTAAAGAATCTCCACTGAGTTCAAGTTTTTCTACCTTTCTTATCTTGCCACCGCTTCCCCCGCTACTACTAAAAAAATAACTCAGGTCAAGCAAATTGCTCTGGTTACCAGCTTCATCACAAGCAACAACTTTTAAATTGGTATCACTAGAGATATTTATAGGATCGACATAAATATGCCCCGTCTGGCAGTCTGGTTGAGTTGAGTCTAGGGTATAACGAATCCAAGAAGAACCAACCGAACCCAGGGTCACGGAAATGTTTGAGGTATAAGACCCCGATCCATAGTTAACGCTTACATCCGATGATTTTGTGTTATCAATTGTTATTGGCGTGCTACTTGAATATTCTTGATCCAAATTGCTGGCGGTAATAACATAATCCAATGTTCCATCAGAGTCAGAATTGTCAACCAAATAACTCACTGTCCACGAGTTTGAGTCTGAACTTAGAACCGGCGAATTACCTATTGCGTTTCCCCCCGAAAAGAACGAAACAGAAGGATTAACAGAGCCGCTGCTTTCAAAACTCAAATAAATGGTATCGCCTGCCTTAGCCAAAGGCGTGCCCGGGTTACTGCTATATATACTAAAATTGCTAAGAGAGTAGATCGGTTTGACTTTGTTTATCTCAAAACTGTCAATCAGATAAAACTGCGAACAAATGGGGGTTGTAGCGTCGTCGCAAACTTCCCCCAAAACTGTATAGTCCCCGTCATTTACCGCACTAATATCCCAAGTATAAGATGTTGCTGTTGAGGAAGCCACCAACGTTGTGGTCGCCGACCCGTCGTTGATATAAATATTATAGTTTAAATTATCCCCTTCATTCGGGTCAGTGGCCGGATTCCAAGAAACAGTGATGGAATCTCCATCATAGATGCTTCCGGCCACCGGACTTATAAACGAAGTTGGGTTGGGGGCCAAGTTTGGCAATTCGGAAAAATAGAAAACGTCATTTTCCGTAACAATTTCATTTTCATATAAAGCGGTCGTCGTTGCCGAAATACCGTCCAAATAAGAAAGGTCTCTTCGGGCTAGATGGATATGAGCATCGGGGCATCCAACTTGAGAAGTCATCCCCCCCCCAACTAGATTGATTCCCTATGTACCAACGATTATCAGCATTCATGCAAGAATCACCAACCTGATAAGCTAAATTCCAACCACGATTGGAGTTGGGAGAATTTGAGTATAAAATTATCCAAAAATCATCACTGATATCAAGATTATTTGAACCAATGGTCCCATCTTCATTTGTGGCCAAACGAACCAAATGGTGGGCAGAGTTCGCGGAGTGTATATGATGTTTGGCTGCATTTTTACCAAAACTGGCGACCAACTCCAGATCTGAACTATTTCGCCAATCAGCGTTAAAGAAACTTGCCACCTTGCCCTTTTCAACAAGGCAAACGTCTAAATCGGCCGAATTAACTGACGATACGGGGTCTGCATTTATTTCAATAAAAAAACTGGAAGAAGCAGTCATCGTAAAAGGATTGCTGAAATGCATTAAATGATAATTTGACCGTCTTGCGCTCATCAACAGTGGGATATTATTCCAAGTAACAGAAGATGGCAAAAAATAAATTTCCGGATATATATCATCGGGATAAATGTTTGAGCTGATATATTTGCCCTCGGCCACGTCAAAACTCATATTTTTAGTTATAGCGTCTGAATTGGCTTTTCCATCAACATAATAATTCCAATAACCTAAACCATCGCCGTTTAGAGTCTCAAGTTGTAAGGATACCGAGGTTGGCGCGCCGGAAACGTTGGCTTTAATTTTGTAAGTTTCAAAATAAGAAATGTCCAAATCGGGGTCTATGTCTATAGTCTGTGATAGTTTCAGCATAGGAAAAAAAGGCAAAGAAAACAAACAGGCCCAAAACAAATATTCGGGAAACTTGGAAAAGAATTTTTGGTCTCATCTTTAAATTATAGAAAAAAAGAATTTAACGAACAAGGCCCTGCTTGGGTCTATTCAGCCCTTACCGCTCTAATAGCTCGCCTGGGGGGAGTTCCCACCTCCCCCTTGCCACGATTTGTGATGTAGTCATAAAAAGTTGTCCTCCTTCAAGAAAAACAGACTGGGAAAAGAACAATTAACCTCGCTCTTTCTGAAAAGACAAGGCCAACTTCGGCTTTTTAAGAGCTAACTTTTGCCAAAGCCTAAGAACATTCTTCCTCCCAGGTCCGCAAACACTTATCTTTGCTTTCGCACCAGACATAACCAGCCGAACCGATGCAGCCGTATTCGTCACGGTCACCGCCCAGAATATCTTTTTGCGCCTGACAATTTGAATAAGTTTCAACTTCGTTTTCAATTATAAAAGCGCCGTCTCCCTTGCTCCAAAAAATAATTGATTCATCTTGGTTGGCATAGCGAATACCGCTGGCTGAGATGGTTTGCGGCAAAGAAAGCGTTCGGCCGTCGCTTAGATCAAGTTTGACTTTGCCGTTGGGAACAGGCCGCTCGCCCGGAGCGACCGGAATTTGCGGTCCTTCAAAATATTCAGTCTTAATAGTCTGATTATTATCACAAGCATAGGTGACAGTTGAAATCAAACTCAGGTTAGTTTTTGGACTAGCTACCTGGCTGTTAGCAAACCACCAAACCCCAAGCAAAATCAAAATAATAACCGCCAAGGAGAAAAAAGGTAACTTTTTCATAAAAATGCAAATTTAGTTGATAATAGTTAAATTAAGTTAATTTTAACATAGGCACAATTTCTTCATATGGTGGATAATTCCCAGCCGTTAAATAATCAAGACCTTCGCAACACTTCCATTGGAGTTTGATAATTAATCCCCATGTGCAAACGTTCATTGTTGTAGTATTTTAAATACTTCGGCAAGACTTTTTTAAAATTCAAGATCGTATTTGCCACCCGATCTAAACACTCTTCTTGTACTGTTCGATTAAACCTCTCCACGTGGGCATTGTCATTTGATTGTCGGACTCGACTATGTCGATGAGCAATTTTTTCTTGCCATAAGTGATGTGTGAACCAGCGAGAAAATTCCGGACCATGATCGGTTTGAACCATAACAAAGTCAAAACTGGCCGTTTGTCTGGCTCGCTTCACGAACTGCACACTCACTTCCGCTCCAATCTTTTCCACCACTTCCGCATAGGCCCAACGTGAATACAAATCAATCAAAGTATAAACATAAATTCTTGAACCATCAGGGGCCATAATGTGAATAGTATCTAATTGAACCAAATCTCCAGCAAAAGCAACGTCTGGTCTGGGGGTGGCATCATGAGGCCGTTTCCACGGACTTCTTTTCTTTAATAAATAACAACGCTCAAGTGTGCGCTGAACACTTGATAGAGAAACTTTGATTCCATTACGAAGCAGTTCTTGGTGCACCACCTGACCACAACGATGATTAGTTATCCTCTTTTTAATTATTGCCTCAACAACGTCTTTGTCCAAGGCCCTCGGGCTTCTTTTGGGTCTTGATTTTTTAGTTGGTATTTCATGCCAACCGGAAGCCAAAGGGTGCTTGCACCAACGAGAGATGGTGCTGGGTTGGACTCCAAAGCGCAGAGCGACCCTTCTCATGCTCCAGCCTCGATATTTAACCAAATTGACCGCGTCTCTACGGACCTTTGGCATGTGTGGGTTTTGTGTATAAGCCATATTCATAAGTTTAACCTATGGGGTGTTGCAAAGGTATTGAAACATTACGCCAGCTTGACTTTATTAAAATATGTTATAATTAAATTAGTCATTATCAATTATGACTTAATTATTAGAGTATTATTAGTTAAAAGTAAATTTATGAGAAAAACTATAATTTTTGTGGCAATTTTAGGAATCGCCCTGGTTGGTTTTGGACAGGCCCAAGCAACAACAACCGCCACCACAACAATCAGCAGCCTGCTTGAACAGTTGTCGGCGTTACAAACACAACTCCAAGAGTTAAGGTCGCAACAACAGACGATTATCGCCGATTTGACTCGCAACTTGTCTTTGGGCGCAAGCGGAGATGATGTTAAAGCTTTGCAAGAATTTCTTGCTTCCCAACCAGGCGTTTACCCAGAAAAACTGGCTACTGGCTATTTTGGTCCTCTAACCTTAAACGCGGTTAAAAAATTCCAAAAAATCAATGGCCTTGAAGCTGTCGGTAACGTAGGTCCTCTTACTCGTAACCTTATAAAAAACTTTAAGTCCAAAAAAGGAGTTTCAATTCTTGAAAATTCCCCCACCACTCCGATTGGCACAACAACGCCAATCTCATTAGGTTCAACGATAACTATTTGTCATTACCCGGCCGGAAACCCAGCCAACAAGCAAACGATTACAATCGGCGCTGCTGCTTGGAAAGCCCACCAAAAACATGGCGACACCATGGGGCCTTGTGATGGGACCAGTTCAAATGACGATGAAGACGATAATGATGATGATTTGAAAGATGTCACAGCCCCGGTTATTAGCGACATAGAAAAGGAAATTGCCAGCACCACGGCTTCTATTTCTTGGAAAACCAACGAGGCCGCCACTGGCAAGTTTTACTATGGAACAACAGACCCCCTGGCGTTGGCCAGTTCAACTTTAATTAATCTTGCCTCCAACACTTCTCACGATGTAAATTTGTCTGACCTGGCAACTAGCACAACTTACAACTTTTTGATTGAGGCGACAGACGCCGCCGGCAACAAGGCTAGCATAAGTCAATCATTCAACACAACCGAATAACAAGGACAAGAAATAGCTCATCTAAAAACCCCGCCTAAGCGGGGTTTTTAAATTCTTTTATTATTACAGACTTATGAAAATTAATTATTGTTCATAGCTACAAAAGATAAGCAAACACAAGCAGACCCCAAAAAGAAAACTCACCGAAGCGAGTTTCCTGCCGCCAGAAGCGACAAACTTATTGCGCGCAATACCGCGCGAGATGTTTAGCCAAGGCTTCCTCCAGTTCTTCCGAATAATACCACCGTGCCGGTGACCCCCCCAAACGAACATGGTAAATGAAGTCCCCCTCTTGTTCCCGAAAGGCATCTTTCTGAAATGCCATTTGGGTTACTTCCGTGACTGTTGGGGCCTGCCCCAAACGCACCACCACCGTATTTGTCATGACCTTCTCCCCCTTTACTCTTTCACCTTGCCAAACACAATCCAATTCCATTAAAACAAAGCCCCATTTTATGTCAAGGATTGTTATCAACTCTTGCCTCCAAAATTTTTAACAATTTATCAACTATGATTGCATGGCAAAGAACGATTTTTCCATCTAGAGTTTTTATCCTCCGACATTTCACGACAAAATTGATAGGCTCAGGTTTTTATTGAACGATGTCCTCCTTCTCATTAATGAATCATTTTATTTTTCTTTTAAAGTTCTTGCCATTTTACTCCGGACTCAAAGACATTTATCTCTTCGTTATACTGCTGGCGCGTGGCCCGAATAGTAATTGAATCAATGTTCAATCTGGAGGCATATTGGTCCAGGAGCGCTTTGGCAGACCGGGCTTTTTCCGCGCTTACCCAATCGGCGACAATGGTAAACCGAATTGACGGATTGGCTTTTATTCTTTGACGCAGGTCAGCGACAAAATCGCTAAAATCTTCAGAATTAAATTTGTTGCCCAACACCTCCGGACTTATTTCGTTGTTTGTTGACTCAAATGACATTGCCCCCATAAATTAAGAAATGAATTATTTTGTTTAATGTTTTGGCAAAAGCTTGCTTGACGATTTCCTGGCTTAATTTTATCAAAAACAAAGAAAGAACCAAGAGAGGCTCCTCTGCCCTCTGTGACTTTTGACCGACAATCAAAAATGAACCAAGTCGCTTTAAGAATTAATGTTTTTTAATTTCTCCTTAAAATATTCAATGGTCACCTTAAGCCCGTCTTCCAACTTAATTTGCGGCGCCCAATTTAATTTTTTTTGGGCCAAAGCAATGTCTGGCCGCCGTTGCCGAGGGTCGTCTTCGGGTAAGGGCTGATAGACAATCTGGCTAGCGCTTTGGGGAATTAATTTAAGAACTAATTCCGCTAATTCTTTAATGGTAAATTCGATTGGATTGCCAAGATTGACCGGACCGATAAAATCTTGGTCGTTATCCATCATTTTGGTCATTCCGGCAATTAGGTCATCAATGTATTGGAAAGACCTAGTTTGATTGCCCTGGCCAAAAATAGTCAGAGGTTCGTTTTTAAGGGCCTGAATGATAAAATTAGATACTACCCGACCGTCATTTTCTGCCATTTGGGGACCGTAGGTATTAAAAATCCTGATGACCCGGATAGCAACTTTAAACTGGCGATGATAATCAAAAAATAAAGTCTCGGCGCAACGCTTGCCCTCGTCGTAACAGGCCCGCAAGCCAAGGCAGTTGACGTTGCCCCAATAAGTCTCGGTTTGGGGGTGGATATGGGGGTCGCCGTAAACTTCTGACGTGGAGGCCTGCAGAATTTGAGCCTGATTGTTTTTGGCTAATTCCAGCATGTTGATGGCTCCCAAAACCGAGGTTTTGACAGTTTTGACCGGATCCAATTGATAGTGAATCGGCGAAGCCGGACAAGCTAAATTGTAAATTTGGTCAACTTTAATTTCCAGAGGAACAGTAACATCATGAAGAACAAAGGTAAACTTCGGGTTGGTAAGTAGCTTTTGGATATTTTCTTTGCTGGAAGTTTGAAAATTATCCAGGCAAATCACTTCATTCCCCTGCGCCAATAATTTTTGGCAGAGATGGGAGCCGACAAAACCGGCGCCGCCGGTAACTAAAATTTTCATAAGTGGTTTTAAAAATGAAATTTATTTGTCTAGGCAGTATAATTTGTATTTTTTCATATCCGGTGAGGAATGTAAAGCGGGTGGAAATAAATGCTGAACAAAACCAAGAGGAGTCCCTCCAGGGCGGTTTATTAGGAGCTTTATTTATTTACGGCTGCTTTTATTTATCCACCACTTTTTGATAAACGGCAATGATTGGGTTGAGAGAAAATAACCTAAAGTTGGGATAAGGGCATTTAAAAAATAATTAGGGTTGCCGATTAAATAAAAAGTAATTGAAGCCAAAACATAAGTTATCAAGCTGATTAAAATAACTCTGAAATAACTAGTTTCCCAAGCTTTGTCACCTTCAACCCTGTTATTTCTTTCTTTGATAGTATCTAACTCTTGTTTTAGTTTTTGAATTTCTTCTTCCATTCTTAAATCATACCAAAATTCCCCGATTTGAAAAACAATTAGAAAAAATTTTGTATAAAAATAAAGGAAAACCGCTCGCACTTGCGAGCGGTTTTTGGCAAGGTGGCGATTGCTCAGAGTTCTCCCGGTGTTTTGTTCAACCGGACCGCGTCTGACAATCCGCAAAGACCCCGAGCGCCTTCACCACTCACCGAGCGACCTCGGTTGTCAGTGTCGGTCACCGTGATCCCGCCATCAGCACGTTCGTCAACGGTGCGAGTCGAACCATCGGAATTGTGCGTAGTGCACCGATTCTGGCTGCCGTCACCAATCTTCGACCATTCCTTAGGCATAAAATCACCTCCTTTCTATTCAGAAATGCATCGCAAAACTATAGATTTGTCTATCTGATCCACACCCTAAACAAAATTTTCTCTTTCGTATAAAACTCCAACTCCCTTAAAAGGGTAAAGAATTTATGCCATCTAATTCTGGTTTAAAATTTCATCATAGTTTATTATTGGCAGCACAAAGCGACTGACAATAAATAAACCGGGGAGTTCTTTCGATTCAAAGGAAGCAGTCAGTCCATCATCGCTCACCACGGCCGCGAGCCCTTCGCCTTGTAATCTCCATTCTTGTATCCCCAATCCAATATAATCACCTTTCAAACGCGCTTCCAATCTTGTCCCTGGTGGAAGTTTTGATTTTAATGGTACATTAACAGTAAAAACAGGTGCGGGCCCGGAGTAGTCTTGAGGGCTTTGGCCTATTTCTTTGAGATCAATTTTTATTGCTCCTAAATATGGTATAGATGAGTCCTGTCTTTCATTTATCTCCTTTTCTTCGGGAACGGTTATCTCGAGACCAATTTTAAAATTACCCATGGCCTTTGAGTTATCGATTTTTACTTCGATGCCTCCTCCGTTCTGACAACGAAAAATCCCCCCTTTTTCGTCAAAAAATCCGCTGTAGTCACAGTTACGAAAATTTACGTTTGTCGGGAAGTTTCCATTATCAAGTTCTTTCTGAATTCTGTAGCCATTTGGAATGTTGAAAAATTCAACGGCTTGGGAAAGCTGGGTTTTGGTTATTTCCCCTTGTTGGAAAAGCCCTTCGGCAATTTCAATTTCTTCTCGACTAATTTTATAATCCTTATTTATGTCAGCCGGATGATATGAGTTATCTGAATAGCTTGGAGCTTTACTCTCTGTCTCCTCAAGATCCGTCTCGTTAACTCTTGTTTGGGTGCTTACTTTTTCGTTTATTTGTTGATTCTCGGATTTTACGCTTTCTAATTCTTCTTTTTCTTCTAATGTTTCCTTGTCTATTGGTTCTACTATTGGCTCATCGGTAACTTCTTCAAAAGAAGTGATTATAATTAAAGTTATAGCCACTCCTACAATTAATATTCCGATTAAAATTATAATAGTTTTTTTCATATTTTTTATTTTATTAATCCAATCAATCTTTATTTAATTTAGCATATCACAAAATAAAAACCCGAGGAATATCTCGAGAATTGTTAATAGAAAAAATTTCAAAATTTTGCGAAGATTTTAATTTTTTGCTCCGCGGGCAGGACTCCTCTCGGCTTTCAGCTCGCCTTGAACTCGCCGAAATGCTCGGGGTAAACTTCTCCTCCTACTCACCAAACAACTTCGACAATTCAGTGCAAACATTTGTTCCTAATTTACCGTCAATTAACATTTGCTTTTTTGTTTTGCTCCAGCCCTTCAATTGTTTTTCTCTTTCTGCCGCCTGATATTTTGTTGGATATTTTTCACAATAAACTGGCCTGATTTGAGAAAATTTTTTAGTAAAGAAAGACTCTTTATTTTTGTGTTGTTTTATTCTTTTGCTGGGTTCATTAGTTATCCCAACATAAAAAATTTTCTCATCACAAAAAAGCATATAGACATACCACATGTTTAAATTATATCATCTTAGACTTGGCTTGCCCCTGCTTCCCCGAAGGGCTTGCACTGAGCTTGCCGAAGTGCTCCGCGGGCAGGACTCGAACCTGCGACCAATCGGTTACACTTAACCCTCTTGTTTCCAAAAGGAGTGGACTATATCATCACCCGTTCTGGGCGTGAGGCGCTTCCCCTCAATAAGTTCGGGATGAATCCTTAACTTATTTAAGGGTACTCTCTCCCCTCATTCGTCTAAAACGATGGAGGGTGCAATCGAGATAGTCTCTGAACCTGCCTTCAACCTGCTTCGCAATCCGAAGCTTTAGCGAAGGATTGGCTGCTGATTACCCCTTAGGGCTTCCAGCAATTCACCTCATTTTTCATCCCTAAATTCCTTTAGGGAGCTGCGTTTGTGTTGGACACTAAATCCAAAGTGACACAGCCGACCGCTCTACCAACTGAGCTACCGCGGATCATCCGTGGCTAGGCCACGGAATATCCAAGACCATTTTCGGCCAAGGATTATTACTCTAATAGTTTCGTTTAATAGAAATTTTTTAGAGAGATTGAGAAAGAACATATCTTGAACCTTCAAGACAAACATAATAATACCAAAAATCCCAAAAAAGGCAAACACACATTGTAAACTCCCAGGCAAGGTAGGGAGAGGCCCCAAATTGGCTCCAGATAACGTTAATGAAGACGCCTAAATAAAACAAGCCAAGACAAAAAACAACAAATTTGGCATAAAAATGACCGCGGATTAAGGCCGTCAACCGAAGGGCGGTCAGGTTGGCCCCCAAAAAAATTCTCGCCTATACCCCCTCTATCCAAGACACCAAGACAATCCCAAAAATTTCTGGTATAATGTTTAACATTATTTATCAATTAATAATTTCTTTTATTTCTTATGTTAAAAGAATTCAAACAATTCCTACTTAGAGGCAACGTAGTTGACCTAGCCGTAGGTGTCGTGGTCGGCGCCGCCTTTGGTTCTGTCGTAACCGCTCTAGTGTCGGATTTGATTACTCCCTTTATCGCGGCAATCGTCAAAGTGCCGGATTTCTCAGATTTGTCTTTCACTCTAAACAGTAGCCGTTTTATGTATGGGCACTTCCTAAATGCCCTAATCTCTTTTCTGTTAGTTGCCGCGTCAATCTTTTTCTTGATAATTAAACCCATGAACTTTCTTATTGCCAAAACCAGAAAAGAAGAGCCCCTCGACCCCACGACCAAAAAATGCAAAGAGTGTTTGAGCGAAATTCCAATTGACGCCAAACGATGTTCTCATTGTACTCAAATTGTCATCTAAATAACCTGATATCCGATTTTGGCAAAAAATAAAACAGAAATAACAAGTTAAAACAAAAACGCCCCAATTAGGGCGTTTTTGTTTCTGACGATGATTAGGACCGTCTCCACTAGAAATTTTTTTATATTTTCATAATTTGAGGTAAGATGGTAAGACACGTAAAACAAATTTAAATTATATTTATGTCCAACAAGAAAATCGTTAAAAAATCCAAGCCGAAAGCAAACCTCAAAACCGATTGGGATTTATCTCCCCTTTTTATAAGCGACAAAGACCCGCGAATTGAAGAGGAACAGCTTATCGCCAGACAAGCCGCCGATAAATTTATCACCAAGTGGCACAAGCGAAAAGACTACCTATCTCAACCGGCCGCGCTGAGAGAAGCGCTGAAAGATTATGACCAGTGGCTCGCCGACCATGGCCCAAACAGCCGTGTTTGTTACTATTTTCACCTCCGCACGGAACTAAACCAAAATGACCCTGAGTTGCGCGCGCGCTTCAACAAAGCCAAGGAGCTGGCCGTCAGCATCCAAAATGACATCCAATTTTTCACGCTTCGGCTAGCCAAAATTCCACCCAAGACTCAACGTGAACTTTTGGCCAGTCCGACATTGGCCGACTTCAAACATTTTTTGGAAAAAATTTTTGCTGAAGGAAAATATACTTTGAGCGAAGCTGAAGAAAAAGTTATTAACCTTTTCCATGAAACTTCCTATAGCAATTGGGTCAAAATGATAGAATCCTTAATCAGCAGCGAAACTTTTGAGGGCCATAGCTTTGCCGAGTTGCTCGCCACCGTAAACAGCCGCGACCAAGAAACACGCGCTTGGGCTTTCCGCGCCATCAATGACATCTTGGCCAAACACGCCGACGTCGCCGAAGCTGAAATGAATTCTTTGCTCGCTTTCAAAAAAACCAATGATGAATTGCGCGGAGCCAAACGGCCGGACGAACTCAGACACCTCTCCGACGACATCTCAAGCGAAGTGGTAGACGTCATGAGCCAAACCGTCGCCGAGCGCTTTGATTTGCCTCGCCGCTATTACGAACTTAAGGCTCGTCTCCTTGGTCTGCCCAATCTTAAGTATTACGAAAAAAGTGTCCCTTATGGAGAGCTGGCGAGAAACTTTGACTATGATGAATCAGTCAACTTAGTGGACAAAGTTCTCGTTAAGCTAGATAAGGAACTGGCAGAGATTTTTCGCGGTTTTGTCAACAACGGACAAATTGACGTCTTCCCTCACACCAGCCGCGCCAACGGCGCTTTTTGTTCCAATATGCGCAAGATTGACCCGACTTATATTTTGCTCAACCATACCAACCAACTCAAAGATGTGATGACTTTGGCCCACGAAACCGGTCACGGTTTAAATAACGAGTTAATCAAACAGAAACAGCGCGAAATTTATTACGAGACGCCGGTTTCCACCGGCGAAGTGGCAAGCACTTTTGTGGAAGATTTTGCTTTGGAAGAACTGGGGCGAGGAAGCAACCCTCAAGATAAGTTAAGATTGGTAATGGCAAAATTGGACGACGATGTCGCCACTATTTTTCGTCAAGTCGCCGCTTATCGGTTTGAGCACGAGTTGCACCAAACTTTCCGCGCCAAAGGATATCTATCCAAACAAGAAATCGGCGACCTTTTCCTGAAACACATGAAGGACTACACCGGGGCGGCGATGGAATTTCCGACTGGCACCGAAAATTGGTGGGTTTACTGGAGTCATTTTCGTTACTACTTTTATGTTTATTCTTATGCCAGCGGCTTACTAATTTCTAAAGCCTTACAACAAATCGTGCGTGACAAGCCCGACAAAATAAGTCTGGTCAAAGAGTTTTTGGCAACCGGTTCTTCGGCCTCACCGGACCAAATTTTTGCCAAACTAGGTTTGGATATCACCAAGCCAGATGTTTGGCAAGCCGGTCTTGCTGAAATTGAAAGACTTTTGAATGAAGCCGAGGAATTGTATAACGAAACGAAAGACCACAAAATAAAATAAAAAATAGGAAAAAGGCTAAGAACCAAATCCATTTATACCGCTACTTTTCTCGCGCTTGGCCCGTGTCAGAAAGTTGAGAAATTACTTATTTTATGGTTAAATAACTTTGCCCTTCAGTTAAAATTCCGTTGTCAAAAGTCTAAATCGTTTGTCATAATAGCGCCAAACAACCAGGCGGTAATTTTCCGAGAGGGACATTTGGGCCTATAGTCTAGTGGTACGACGCGGCATTCGCATTGCCGAGGCGCGAGTTCGATTCTCGCTAGGTCCACCAAAGTTTACTTGCAGAGAAATTAGCCTCGCTTTAAACACTTTTTTCTAACCTCATTTCCCCTTCGCCGATTATTCCCTTTTCTTTAAGCTGAGCCTGTTTTTCCGCCGGCAACCTTTGAAAACCAATTTTTTCGTGGGCCGAGAGAGATGTCATATTACGCAGATTAATTGTCGCGTATAAAGTTTTTAGATGATGTTCTTGCGCCAATGTGTCATAAATTTTGGCAATCAAACCTTTGCCGCGATATTCCGGCGCTAAGATAATTTCCACATTGCCGGTGTCCGGCAAACTAGCCGGTTGGTAACCGACAATCCCCGCCTTTTCACCATTGGCGTAGACTGTATGAAAATAAGGCAAAACCTTAAAGTCGGGCTGTTTTATTTGTCCAACTGTTTCTAGCAAATCAAAAAAATCCTGGTCAAAATCTTTTAATTCAATTTGGTAATAGTCGCTTAACATAAAAATTGGTTACCAGCTAAGCTATTAAAAATGCCCATTATTGTCAAAAGCTGACGCCTGAAACCCGAGCTTCTCTTCGTTGGCTTTCACCGCTTATTTATGCTAATTTTAACACTGATATGCCAAGAATAAAAGAGTTGGTAAATACCCTCAAAAAAGGTGAGGTTGTGATAATGCCGGCCGACACTATTTATGGTCTTTTTGGTTTGGCTCGCAACAGTCAAACAGTCAAAAAAATAGCCAAGCTGAAAGGCCGCCACTTTGATAAGCCGTTTATTGTTTTAGTGGCTAGCTGGGCGCAACTGGACGAACTAGGAATCAAAATCACCGAGCGAGAAAAAAGGTTCTTGAAGAATGTTTGGCCCGGCAAAGTCAGTGTTGTTCTGCCTGATAAAAATTCCCGTTTTGAGCATCTCCACCACAATCGCGGGCTGGCGGTGCGTTGGCCCAAGCATAAGTTTTTGACCACCTTGCTCAAAAAGACCGGGCCTCTTGTCTCTACCAGCGCAAACAAAGCTGATAACCCTCCGGCCGAGACAATCACCGAAGCGCGCGTCATTTTTGGTAACCAAATTGACCTTTATTTATCCGCCGGCCGCCGCCTAAAAAATAAACCCTCCACTCTTATTTCGTTAGAAAATGGTAAAATAAAAGTGTTAAGAAAGGGCGCCTTGCCAATTAAAAAGCTTAAGCAAAAACTTAATTATGATCTCGTTTGAAGAGTTTAAAAAAGTAGAACTTAGGGTGGCCGAGATTTTGGCCGCCGGCCGAGTAGAAGGCTCGGATAAGCTGTTAAAACTAAAAGCTTCCCTAGGTGAAGACGAAAGACAGATTATTGCCGGGATTGGCAAAAATTATGAACCAGAGGGTTTGGTCGGAAAAAAAGTGATTATCGTCGCCAATTTGGAACCCCGTTCTTTGCTGGGACTAGAGAGCCAAGGAATGATCTTGGCGACCAGCAACGAGGAAGGTCGTTCAACAATTTTGACACCGGAAAGCGACAACGTCGCGCCCGGAACATTAATTACCTAAATGACTTCGCGAACCAAAACCAGCATATTTACGGCCGTTTCTTTTCTGCTTTTTGTTTTTATTGCCTGGTCGTTTTACCCACGAAACAATCAGCCAACCGATTTTAGCAGTTGTGTGGCTGGCGGCTTCCCCGTTTGGGAAACTTTGCCCAGACAATGCCAAAATGAAACAGGAGAAATTTTTATTGAAGACTTATCACATTTTGAAAAAATACTATCCGCGTCTAGCACATCATCCTCTACGCTTGCTTCCACAAACACAACAAACCAAGCAACCAGCTCCAATCCGGAGCCAATTACCAGTACCACTTCTGCTGGATTTTGACCAGTTCCCAAATTGCTAAAAAAGTGTATAATGACGACATATTATTAAAAACCTTATAAATAGCCTTATTCTATGGAAAACAAATCATATGCTGTGCCGGTGATAGTCACTATTGCAATCATCATTCTTGCCGGCGCTTTTTTCTTCTATCAAGGTCCGTCAATTGACAACGGTCAAACAGCGTCAATCATCCAAAGCTTGGCGCCCCTGCTCCAACCGGCAGAAGATGTAAACATGGATTCTTTGCGCGCGGTGAGTGGAGATGACTTATTGCGGGGAGAGGCAGCCGCACCCATAAAACTAGTGATATATTCGGACTTGGAGTGCCCGGCTTGCGCCTGGTTCCACGACCAATTAGGCCAAATGAGCGATTATATAAAGGAAGGAAAAGTAGCGGTTGCTTTTCGTCACTTCCCGCTTGACTCCATCCATCCCAGCGCCCGAAAGTTAGCGGTCGCGGCAGAATGCGCCGGCAAATTGGGGGGGAGTGAAAAATTCTGGCAATTTATTGATTTTGTTTTTGCCGCCCCGGACAAATCCGCCGAGAGTTTGGTTGCCGATGCAACTGAAGCCATCGGTTTGGACATTGAGACAATGACCAGTTGCCAAGCCGAAAAAGAAATCAGTGACGCGGTTGAGTCTGAATATCAAGAAGCGACCGGCTTAGGCGCGCAAGGCACTCCTTTTATTGCGGTAGTCGGACCGGATGACTTGGTAATGCCCATCTTCGGCGGACGAGAAGCCAAAGACCTCAAACAAGCGATTGACATGATTTTAGCTGATGAAGCAGAGCCCATTGTCGAAACAGAGATTGAGACAGAAATAGAAGAAGCCGCCGCCACCTCATCGGCCACAGAATAAACAATTTTACCGACAAAAATCGCCTCCATGATGGAGGCAATTTTTGTGTTTTTGATTTATTAATAGCCGAGTAATTTCTTGGCTTTTTCATGCTGGCGAATTTTTTCGTGCGCCTTAGCTTCAATCTGGCGAATGCGTTCACGTGTCACGCCAAATTCTTTGCCAACTTCTTCCAACGTTCTCATTACCCCATCCATCAGTCCATGTCTCATCTCCAGGATTTTTCGTTCTTTAGGCGTAAGGTCGTCCATAATCTCTTCAATCTGGTCTCGTAAAATTCGGCGCGAAACGTCCTGGTCCGGCGCGGCGATTTTGTCGTCAGCGATAAACTCACCCAAGGACGATTTTTCATCATCATCATCGGTTGGTTTGTCAAGCGAAGCCGTGCTTTGGTCAATTTTTTCAATATTGTGAATTTTTTCCACCTCCATATCCATCTCCGTGGCTATTTCTTGCGGCAAGGGATCGCGTCCCAAATCTTGGGACAAACGGCGAAAAACCTGCTTATACTTAGCGATTGTCTCCACCATGTGAACCGGAATTCTAATTGTTCTGGACTGGTCAGCCAAGGCGCGAGTAACCGCTTGTCTAATCCACCAAGTGGCATAAGTGGAAAATTTGTAACCCTTGCGCCAATCAAATTTCTCTACTGCCTTGAAAAGGCCGATGTTGCCTTCTTGGATAAGGTCAAGCAAGGATAAGTCCGAACTGCGACCAACATATTTTTTGGCGATTGAAACAACTAAACGTAAGTTAGCTTTGGCCAAACTCTTCTTAGCATCCTCATCCCCAGCCAAAATTTTACGCGCCAATTCTTTTTCTTCGGCACCGGTCAAAAGCTTGTGCCGGCCAATCTCACGCAGATACATCTGAACTGAATCCAAAGAAGAATCCCGACTGTCTTTGACCTTGTCTTTCACGTTCAAAAGGGATTCATCATCCAAGAGACCCCCCTCCTCCAAGACGTCAATGCTTAGCTCTTCCAGTTTAGCGTAAAGTTCGTCAAGAAAAATAATATCATTTTCAATATTCGGAAACTCCTTTAAGAGTTCCGTATAGGTCACAAAGTGGCGTTGGCATCCCTTGCTTACCAGGCGCGCGACTTTTTGGTCTATCTTTTCGGCCGTCGTTTTAGTTTTATCAGCGAGTTCTTTCTTGTGGATAATTACCGCCGGCCCTTTGGCGCGAGACGGTCTCCTGACCGACTTTCGCGGAGTTTTTTTGGATATTGGTTTCTTTTTGGCCAACTTCGCTTTTTTGACGGAAGTTTTTTTCACGATTTTTTTGGTGACTTTTTTAACCGTCTTCTTTTTAGCTGCGACTTTTTTCTTTTCTGTTTTCATCATAAAATTGTTGTCATTTTAAATTATTCAAATATTTATAACTTGTTAAATTCTTTGCGATTTTCATTAATGGCGGCAGATAATTCTTGACACTTTTTTAGACTTAACTCCAACAATTTTTCATCTCCCGCTTTTTCGGCCTGCTTAACTTGCGACATAAAAAAAGCCAGCTCCGCTTTTTTCATCTCCTCTTTTAGGCCAGACAGTAACTCCGCAAAAACCTTGTTTAAATCCTTGTCGCCATATAAGAGTTCCGCTTCCAAAATCAACCGGTCTTTTTGTTCAATTAATTCTTTCTCCTTTTTAGCCAATAGCTCATCACCAAACAAGTCCTTGAGTAATTCCAACCCCTTCAACCAAAATTCTTTACCTTCATTCCCCCACCAAAGCCCAAAAATTCTTTCCTCTATCACTTCTTGGCGATTTCTAATCTTGGGGGGCGTCTGTGTTTTCGCGACCGCTGGCATCTCACTCAGAACTTGCACTTTATCCAAATCTTGCCAAATCGCCTGCTCAGGCAAACCAAGCCAAGTTGACAATTTGGTCACAAAATGGGCTTGTTCCATTTTTTTGCCCAAAACCTTGAGGTAAGGCAAGACATATTCGTTGACCGCCAGGGTCAAGTCCAAACCAGTCTTCCCTTCTTGTTTTAACGCCTCAATCATAAAGTCAATATAGTGAGCAGCTTCGGCAACCGCTTTTGTCCAAGCGGCCGGATTTTGTTTGATTAAGTCGGCGGGGTCCGTGTTTTTGGGCAACTTGGCAATTTTGACATTTAACTCAAGCATGCGCGCCATATTTATTGCTCGCCAAGAGGCTTTGAGGCCAGCCAAATCAAAATCGAAAGCCAAAATTAAATTGTCTGTTAGACGTTTTATAAGCTTCAAGTGTTCTTCGGTCAGAGCTGTGCCAGAAGTAGCAACCGTGTTTATGGCGCCGGCCTGGTGGGACATCACCAAATCAACCTGCCCCTCCACCAATACCACAAAGTCTCTTTTTCTGATTTCCTGCTTGGCTAAGTCAAAACCATAGAGAATTTTTGACTTATCAAAAACCGCTGTTTGCGGGCTATTTATATATTTAGCAACGTCGTCACCGGCGGCGAATATACGACCAGAAAAACCGACAACCCGCCCGGCCTGATCCCTGATAGGAAACATCACCCGGTTACGGAAACGGTCGTAAGGTCGACTGGCATGGGCGGAGCTTGACCTGACCGAAAGACCGGCCTTTTCCAAAACCTCAGAATCAAATCCTTTGTCATTTAGAAAATCCCCCAACTCGCGCCATTTATCACGCGCAAAACCAAGACCAAACTTTTTGATTGTTTCCAAGGTCAGTCCCCGGTCAAGCAGATATTTAACAACTTCTTTTTCGGCCGCCAGATTGTTGCGATAAAAAATTTCCGCTGTTTCCAAAACGCGCCGCAATTTATCATTTTCATCGCGATTTTTCCTTTCAAACGGTTCCAACTCTATGCCTGCCTTGTCGGCCAAAAGTTTGAGAGCACCGACAAAATCCAAACCTTCAATATCCTGGACAAAACTAATCATATCGCCACCCTTGTTACAACCAAAGCAATGATAGGAACCGCGCGGCGGCGAGACAAAGAAAGATGGGGTTTTCTCATTGTGAAAAGGACAACGCCCGCGCCAATTGACCCCGGCCTTTTCCAGTTTAACATAAGCGCTGACCACCTCCACAATATCCAGCTTAGCTTTAATTTGTTCTACTGAGGATGACATTTTTATGGTTAGGCAAAACAGGAGCGACAGACGGCCAAACGCCTACTGTCTGACAGCTCCACTTATTACCCTGTTGGTGTTCAATAAGACTACTCCGCCTCCTCCGCGCTAACTGCCGAAAAATCGTCTTCGTCTTCTTCGAGTTCTTTGCCGTAATCTTTGATCAGACCGGTACCGGCCGGAATCAAACGACCAATAATCACATTTTCTTTTAGGCCTCGCAGTTTGTCTTTTCCGCCTTTAATGGCCGTATCAATCAAAACCTTGGTTGTGTGTTGGAAAGAAACAGCCGACAAGAAACTGGCGGTGGTTAGAGCCACTTCGGAAATGCCGAGCAAAACATTTTCGGCTATCGCCTCTTCGCCGCCTTCAGCTTTTGCCTTTTCATTTTCTTCAACCAATTCAATCAATTCAACGACTTCATTCACTGCAAATTTGGTGTCTCCAGGATTTTTAATCTTTAGGCGAGAGAACATTTGTCTGACAATCAACTCAATATGCTTTCTGGCGATATTCACGCCTTGCAACTCATAAATGGCATTGATTTCTTTCATAATATAATCCTCCGTTCTGTCTTTGCCGGCCAATTTAAACAATAACGGCAATTCGGCTGGGCCGTCGGAAATGATTTGTCCTTTTTTGACCTTGTCACCTTTTTTGACCAACAATGTTCTGACAAATGGCACAGTTAATTCAGTGGTGCTATCACTGGGTTTCTTGCGACTAGACGGGTCAACCAAAATGGAAACGATATACTCTTTACCGGTGTTTTTGATTTCAGAGACTTCACCATCAACGGTTGAGATAAGAGCCGGATTCTTAGGATTGCGTCTTTCAAAAATTTCTTCCACTCGCGGCAAACCACCAACAATGTCCACACCGCCGGTACCAATACCGCCAGAGTGTTTGGTCCTCATTGTTAACTGAGTGCCAGGTTCACCAATCGCTTGAGCGGCCACAATTCCAACCGACTCGCCAATTTTCACCATTTCGCCACGACCCATATCTAAACCATAGCAATGACGGCAGAGCCCCTTAAGAGACTTACAGGCCAACGGCGAACGAACATAGGCCTCAGACGCGCCAGCTTCTTCCGCCAAGGCTGCCTCCACCTTGGTCATCAGATGACCTCGCTTAAAGAGAGTCTTGCCGTCCGCGCTAATCAAATCTTTGGCCAAAATTCGCCCGGTAATCAAGTTGCCGATACCAGTGTCAAACGAAGACGCGTTTTCTTTGGTAATTTTTTTACCATCTTTGTCGCCGCAATCTTCTTCAGTAACAATAACGTCTTGGGAAACATCAACCAGCTTTCGTGTCAGGTAGCCGGCCTTGGCAGTGTTTAACGCCGTGTCAGCCAAAGTTTTGCGCGAACCGTGAGTCGTAATAAAATATTCCAACGGTGACAAACCTTCCTTATAACAAGGAATGATTGGGAAAGGAATTAAACGACCCGCCGGACTAATAATTAAACCTTTCATGCCGGCCATCTGGACGACCTGACTAATAGAACCTCGCGCATTAGAATCAATCATATAAGACACGGAACCTCCTTCGGGCAAACTGTTGGGAACCGCTTTTTCCACCTTTCCTTTGGCATTATTCCAAACCTCAATTATCATTCGATAATGTTCATTGGAAGACAGAAGACCATCCTGATAGTTGTCTTCGATAATCGCCACCTCTTTTTTGGCATCTTCAATAATTTTAGCCTTTTCTTCGGGCACCTGGACATCATCAATTCCCCAAGTGATGCCCGATTTAGTGGAATAACGAAAACCGAATTTTTTTATTCTATCTATGATTTTGGCGGTTTCTTCCACTCCATAGCGAGCAATCATATCCTCCACCAATTTATTTATCAGTTTTCCATTAATGTCTTTGTTGATGAAAGCGTAATCGGCAGGCAAGTTGTTGTTAAACAGAAGACGTCCAATGGAAGTTTCAAAAACTTGACCATTAAACTCCGCATAACGTTCTTTCTCGGTTGCCTTAACAAAGATTTTGGCACGCAAACTAACCTCGCCAAAATCATAGGCCAAAATCGCCTCATGCGGATTGGCAAAATAATTACCCTCACCTTTTTCACCTTTTATAATTTTAGTCACCCAATAACAACCGAGAACAATATCAAGTCTCATGTTGACGACCGGATCACCGCTGCCCGGTTTTAGGATATTCCGATTAGAAGCAATGATGTCTTGCGCTTCTTTTTGCGCAATATCAGACAGTGGCAAGTGGACAGCCATTTGGTCGCCATCAAAGTCCGCGTTGAAAGCGGAACAAGCCAAAGGGTGAAGTTGAATCGCGTTGCCCTCAATCAAAACCGGACGAAAAGCCTGGATAGAAAGACGGTGCAAAGATGGCGCGCGGTTTAGAAGAACATATTTGTTTTTAATAACCTCTTCCAAGATTGCCCAAACCTCCGGCGAACCTTCATCAATCAAGCGTCCGGCGCCGCGAATATTGTAGGCCAATTCGCGTTCCAAAATTTTAGAAATGATAAACGGACGGAAAAGTTCCAAGGCCATATGCTTGGGCAAACCGCACTGGTCAAGTTGAAGATCCGGGCCAACAACAATTACCGAGCGGCCTGAATAATCCACACGCTTACCCAAAAGATTTTGACGGAAACGACCCTGCTTGCCCTTTAGGTTGTCGGCCAAAGATTTGAGTGGTCGGCGTTGAGCCTGACTCATCGCTCCACCACCAGAACCTTGACGCATTGAGTTGTCCAAAAGCGAGTCTACCGCTTCTTGCAAAATGCGTTTTTCGTTACGTAAAATAACTTCCGGCGCGTTTAGTTCAACCAATTTCTTCAAGCGATTGTTGCGATTAATGACCCGACGGTAAAGATCGTTCACATCAGAAGTGGCATGACGTCCGCCATCAAGCGCCACCATCGGTCGTAAAGCCGGCGGGATAACCGGCACCAACTTTAGGAACATCCACTCCGGACGAACGCCAGAGCGACGCATTGCCCGATAGAGATTCAGTCTTTTCTGCAATTTAACCCTTTCAACCGAACTGGCCTTGGTCAAGTTCCCAGTTAGGTTGTTTTCCATTTCTTCCAAATCTAGGGTTCGCAAAATTTCATAAATCGCTTCCGCGCCAATCCCAGCCTCAAAAACCGTGCCATACTTGAGCGACAGACGGTGATAAAGGACTTCGTCAATCACCCGCCAAGGCGTAATATTCTCCAATTGACGCTTGGCTTCCATAAAAGCATTCTTCAGATTTTCTTTGTCTTCTTCATTAGTTAAACCCTTTGATTTTTGGCGATATTCATTATCAAGCTCTTTGAGCATTTTGGACTTCTCGTCATCGTTAACTTTGATGATGATGTAGCCGGCAAAGTAAATAACTTTCTCCAGATCGGCAATCGTCAAGTCAAGCGCCAAACCAAGTCGCGACGGCACCCCGCGCACAAACCAAATATGGGCCACCGGACAGGCCAACTCTATATGACCCATGCGTTCACGGCGAACAATTGATCTAGTCACTTCTACTCCACATTTTTCGCAAATGATATCTTTGTAACGAATTCTTTTATACTTGCCACAATAACATTCGTAGTCTTTTTCCGGACCAAAAATCCGTTCATCAAACAAACCGCTTCGCTCGGAGCGTCCACTGCGATAATTGATGGTTTCCGGTTTGGTCACCTCGCCATGCGACCATTCCAAAATCCTCTCCGGAGAAGCCAACCTCAGGGTAATCATATCGAAGTCAGTGGCTTTGTCTGACTTGATGCCGGTTTCCAGCGCGGCGTTGGTCATTATTTTATTATTCATGGTCGTCTTTGTTATTTTTTTTAAGTTCAATGTCCAACGCCAATCCCCGCAGTTCGTTCAACATCACGTTAAACGAGGCCGGCAAGTTTGGCTGTTTGATACTCTCGCCTTTTACAATTGAGTCAAAAGTAGAAGAGCGGCCGGTAATATCGTCAGACTTGATGGTCAACATTTCACGCAGAGTGTGAGCCGCGCCATACCCCTCCAAAGCCCAGACTTCCATTTCACCAAAGCGCTGGCCACCCCCTTGCGAGCGTCCGCCCAAAGGCTGTTGGGTAATGAGCGAGTAAGGACCGATGGAGCGCATGTGAATCTTATCTTCTACCATGTGCGCCAATTTGAGCATATACATATAGCCAATAGCGATGTCTTTTTCAATCTTCTCGCCGGTTTGACCGTCAAAGAGTGTTACTTTGCCCTCACGAGAATAACCGGCCTTTTGCAATTCATCTTTGATTTCGTTTTCGGTCGCGCCCATAAAAACCGGGGTAATCGCTTGATAACCCAGAGAGTTTGCCGCCAAACCAAGGTGCATTTCAAAAATCTGACCAAGGTTCATACGACTAGGCACGCCGAGCGGGGTCAAAATGATATCAACCGGCGTTCCGTCAGCCATAAATGGCATATCTTCCTCCGGTAAAATACGCGAGATGACTCCTTTGTTGCCATGACGGCCGGCCAACTTGTCGCCCACCGAAACGTTACGAATTTGCGCTATTTGAATTTTTATTTTTTTGATAATACCGGATTCCAGTTTGTCGCCCCGTTCTCGTGAAAAAACTTTTACGCCAATCACTCTCCCCTTGCGACCGTGCGGCATCCGCAAAGATGAGTCTTTGACATCCCTCGCCTTTTCACCAAAAATGGCGCGCAAAAGTCTTTCCTCCGGCGTCAATTCAGTTTCGCCCTTCGGCGTAATTTTACCAACAAGAATGTCATTTTGTTCTACCTCGGCGCCAATGCGAACAATTCCGTCTTCATCCAAATTGCGAAGTTTAACCTCGCCGACATTGGGAATGTCATGGGTTGTTACTTCCGGGCCAAGTTTGGTGTCACGGACGTTGACTTCAAACTCTTCAATGTAGACTGAGGTAAATTTGCTGTTTTTGACCAAACGTTCAGACAAAATAATCGCGTCTTCATAGTTGGTGCCGCCCCAAGACATAAAGGCGACAAAAACATTTTGGCCAACAGCTGTTTGGCCGTTGTCAGTGGAAGAAGCGTCTGCTAACAAATCACCTTTTTTAACCTTTTGACCGACCGCGACAGTTGGTCGTTGGTGAAAGCAAGTATAATCGTTGGTCATTTTAAAGTTGACTAAGTTGTAGACATCTTCCTTGCCATCTTCACGTTTGACAACTATATGGCGACCATCAGCCCGAGAAACTGTTCCGCTTGATTGAGCCAAAATTAACCGGCCGGAGTCAAACGCGGCACGCGCCTCAGCTCCGGTTGCCACCAAGGGCACTTCCGGGATAATACAAGGCACGGCCTGTTTCTGCATGTTTGACCCCATCAGCGCGCGGTTCGCGTCATCATGTTCCAAAAATGGGATCATTGACGTGGCAATAGAATAAGCTTGGTTAGGCGCGACATCAATAAAATGCACGTCAGTTTTTTTGTAGAGACCCGGCATTCCTTTCTGTCTGGCTTCCACATATTCACTCAAAAGAGAACCGTCCTCGGCATAATTGGCGCCGGCGTGAACCACCACGTATTTTTCTTCTTCCAAAGCGTTCAGATAAACGATCTCACCCGTAATCTTGCCTTTTTCCACCTTGCGATAAGGCGCCTCAATAATGCCAAAATCGTTCACTCGAGCGTAAGCGGACAAGTGCAAAATCAAACCGATGTTTGGGCCTTCCGGCGTGTGGATCGGGCAAACCTTGCCGTAGTGGGAAGAGTGCACGTCGCGCACCTCCAAACCGGCTCGTTCACGAGTCAAACCACCCGGCCCAAGCGCCGAGAGAGTGCGCAAGTGTTCCAGTTCAGCCAGGACATTTTCTTGGTTCATGAATTGCGACAACTGGTTAGTGGAGAAAAATTCCTTCAACCTGGCCTGTAACGGACGAGGACTGATAATTTGGATCGGCAAAAGGGTAGAAGTATCAACGGTTGACATTCGGTCCTGGATATTTCGCTTCATCTGCATCATCCCAATTTTCAGTTTGGCTTGGAGCATTTCACCAATACAACGAACTCGACGAAAACCCAAGTGGTCGATGTCGTCTTCCTCGGCGCCTTTTGTGGTGTTCAGGGTAATGATGTGAGAAACAATTTTGACAATATCATCAAAAGTCAAAACACGCTCCTCGGTATCTTTGTCCACCTCCTTCTTTCCAAACCGTTCATTAAAACGAACGCGACCAACCACCGACAAGTCATATTTCTCGCGGTCAAACATCCCACCAATAAATTCTCTGGAGTTGGCGGCCGTCGCCAAGTCGCTATCTCGCAATCGGCGGTAAACTTCAATATAAGATTCAGAGGCCGTTTTCGCGTGATCTTTGGCCAACGTCTTTTCAATAAAAGTTGTATCAATCTTTTGGTCGGCAAAAACCTTGATTAGTTCTTCGTCGGAAATCTCGCGACCTTCTTTGTCGGCAAAAATCCGAAGCAAAGAAGTGACCGGGAATTTACGTTTGCGGTCAATTCGAACATAAATAACATCGTCAATTTCAGTTTCTAGTTCTACCCAGGCACCGCGCGCCGGAATGATTTTGGCGCCAAAAAACTTATGACCCTTTATTTCGTTGGCGGTAAAGAAAACTCCAAAACTTCGCGCCAATTGCGGCACGATGACCCGTTCAATACCATTGATAATAAAAGTGCCATGAGACGTCATGAGCGGAAAATCCACCAAAAAGATTTCCTGTTCTTTGTCTTGGCTAATTGTCTTATTCCTTAAATTGACTTTTACCCGAAGCGGCGCGTCATAAGACAAATTGTTGTCTCTGGCATAGTATTCATCAAACTTCGGCTCATCAAGTTGGAAACCGGTAAACTCCAACTCAAACTTTTTTTCCGAGTAATCTTTAATTGGAGTAAATTCTTTAAATAACTCCTTGAGACCTTCTTCGATCAACCAACGGAAAGACTTCTTTTGGACCTCCACCAGGTCAGGCATCTCCGCCATCGGTTTCTTATAACGCGAAAAATATTTTTGCTTCATTAATTTCGCCAAAAATTAAAATCCCCTAATAAATAAAAACGCAAAACCATTCCCTCCCCCTTCTTGAGTCGGGTAATTGATATGAAAAATAGATAGTTGTAGCAAGAAGTTCACCAAAAACTCAATCTTGCTTGCGTACACAATAGAGTACACTAACGGACTTAAAATGTCAAACTCAATTTCTGTCAAGGTTATAAAACTGGGGAAAACTGCCTATCTCCAATTATATTAGGTTAGCGTTTGGCCCGTGTCTTCCTCCATTCCTCCATCTTCTTGTGGTGCCCGGACAAAAGCACTTTTGGCGCGCGGTAATTTTTGTCTCCGTGCTTGTAAACTTCCGGCCTGGTATAGACCTCAGAGGCGGCAATTCTTTTTTCTTCAAGTGACACCTCATTGCCCAACACGCCCGGAATTCGTCTAGCCACCGCGTCCATCATCACCAAGGCTGGCAGTTCGCCGCCAGTCAAAACGTAAGGACCGATGGAAATTTCTTCCGCGCGTAAAATTTTTTTGACTCGCGCGTCAATCCCCTCATAGTGACCGCAAATGATAATCAGATGCCCAAGTTTCCGCGACCACTGGTCAGCTACTCCGTTGTCAAATTGCTTACCGGCCGGGCCGGTAACGATTATTTTAGAGGTCAAGTTAAAAGATTTGGATTTCAAATTAGGAGTCTTAACAAACCGGGCAGGTTTGACCGAACGGGCGATATTTTTTTGTGCCGCTTTGACGGCCAGCAAAATCGGCTCTACTTGCAAGACCATCCCCGGACCACCGCCATAAGGCCGGCCATCCACCTTGCGATGTTTGTCTTTGGTATAATTACGCGGATTATAAAATTTGAATTTAACCTTTTTTTCTTTTTGGGCACGCCAAAGCATTGAGCTGTTCAGGTACGATTCAAAGCTTTCGGGGAAAATTGTAATAATGTGAAAAACCATATAGTTAGGTCAAAAGTTCTAAAACCTTAAAAAAAATATAAAAAGACAAATGCATTAAATCACTGAAAAGAGAAAAAGAAAAGCCCAAACAAAAAACCGCCCGAAGGCGGTTTTTTGTTCACTAACTAGATCTGCTTGAGGTCTTCCATCGCTTGGTCAACCGACCTGGAAGCGCTGCTGGTGGCCATGTTGTTCGCGGCGCCCACCGGTTCGTTAATTTTTAAATTAACGCGAGCGTTAAACTTCATGCCGACCACGCGGAGCAAAGTGCGGATCGCTTTGGCGGTGTTGCCTTGGCGGCCGATGATTTTGCCCATGTCAACAGGGTTGACTTCAAGCGTCATCAAGACGCCCATTTCGTCAACTTTTCTGTCAACCTTCACATCCTCGGGACTATCAACCAATGATTTGACAACGTACTCGAGGAATTCCTGATCCTTATGCATTTCAGCCATAGTATTATCTGTTAGTATCTAATGTCTTTTCGACCTCTTAATTTAACTCTAATAATAAACCCAAAACAGCCTTTTGTCAAAAACCGGCTTCACCTAAAAAACTGAAACACCTCACTGGCATGACCAGTGAGGTGTTTTTTATTCAAAAATTTATTCAGCCGCTTGCTCTTCTTCAACCGGGGTTTCTTCGGTTGAGGCCTCGGGCAACTCTTCGGTTTTGGTTTCTTCGGTTGGAGTTTCCGTATTTCCTTCTTCGGCGATCGGCTCAATCGGCTTCTCGGCTTCAGCCGCCTTGGCCGCTTTCTGGGCCGCTTCGGCTTTTTCTTTAGACTCTTTGGCGGCTCTGGCTTTTTTGCCTAACTTTCCGGAAGCAACATTTTTTTTGGTTCCTTTCACCACGCCTTTTTTAACCAATAAATTATGCATCGTATCAGAAACTTGCGCGCCTTTACCAAGCCAATCTAAAATTCGGTCAGCCTTCAAAGACGGTTCGCCATGACGAGCATCATAGTTCCCAACCACTTCAATCACCTTTCCAGTCTTGGCGGCCGCGTGAGAATCAACAACAACGGCCCGGAATGACGGGCTGTTTTTGCGGCCAACACGCTGTAATCTAATCATTAACATAACGAAAATAGCTTAACAAAAATCCACCCAAACGTCAACAGAGGATTTGGGCCTCGCCCCTTTTGCTTGACTTTTTGGCTGTTTTTTGCTATAATATATAGATAGGATACTAAAGTACCGTAAACGGACCCCAGACCCCCCCCTACGAGACGTGGGGTTTTTAGTCC
>Ga0208694_1000242_pt1 | contig 86216 bp, 64 predicted proteins | sample AD_UKC078_MetaG_FD_184442 | JGI IMG/M metagenome (GOLD analysis project Ga0208694, IMG submission 184442) | Active sludge microbial communities of municipal wastewater-treating anaerobic digesters from USA - AD_UKC078_MetaG (SPAdes) (version 2) | ecosystem: Engineered > Bioreactor > Anaerobic >...
CGCTAGCGTTCATCCTGAGCCAGGATCAAACTCTCCATTGTAATTGTTCGTTCCTGTAACTCAATACTTAAATTGAGTCACAATTAATATTGTTCTCAAAAGAATCTTTGGTGCTAAATAACATTTCTCCAACGATGTCATAGAACTTCACACTAAATTTAATACTAACTTCTAAAAACTTAGTGCGTATATTTTGCCTTACAGTAAATATCTGTTTTTTAAAGAAAGCGGACACAAAGATACATACTTTTATTAATACAATCCAAATTATTTGGAAAATATTTTAAAAATAACTTCCGTGTCAAAGTTTCCTCGCTCTCATTTTAGGTGTTGTTCCTTTCAAAAGCGGGTGCAAAGATAGATACTTGTAATTTACTAACCAAATGTTTTTGTGATTTTTTTTGATGTTTTTTTAAGTTTTTTATTAATTGATTGATTTATAAATATATAGATTTTAAAAAATTATCGTTTTTTGTGACTGTAAGTTGATAAATGTGCCTGAAATGTGATAAATTTAGAGGTTTGTGGCAAATTAAAATGGATAAATTGAATTGATATACCATAATAAATATAATGGGGTGAAAAAACAAAACTATCTATGATTAAAAACTGTAAATCAACTGATTATAATTGCTAATTGCTAATTGATTAAGGGTTTGGGCTAAAGCCCATAGAGCATTTTTAAACCATTAAGAAATTAAGAAGAGTTTAGGATTGACTTTCAGTCAATTAGCAATTGGTTGTTAACAATTAATTTGTCCGTAGGACAGCATGTAATTAACCGTAAGATTTATCTTACGGAAACGCCCCCCGACTTTCGCCCGTAGGGCGACACTATGCGTTAAAACAATGTGCTATTGAGGAGCAAGGTGAAAGGTACAAGGGAAAAGTTACAAGAGGGAAAGTTACAATTTTAATTCTTCGACAAGTTAAGCGACAAAGTTGATGATGTAACTCGTAACTCGTAATTTAACTAAAGTCTTTCCTAAATGTTTCTTAACTCCTTTATGATTATTTAGTTAACGTCCACCAACCACGCAACCAACACCCAAAAATAGCATAGACTTTTTCAGTAAACCCTAAGTAGTTGTAGATAAACTGAAACGTTAAGTGCAAGTTAAAATTAACTAAAATAGCTTGTATTTTACAACAAAGAATTATATTTGTCACACTTGTATTTTGATAAATATCGACAGTTACAAAAAATGATATAAGATAGAGTAATTGTGTACTGTTGTTTGAAAAACAATTTCTATTTTTGTTCTATTTGTGTGACACTTGTAATAATTTAAACTGATACTTTTATATTAAACCATTGATTATTAACATTATGAATTTCAAACCTATTATTTCCCTTTTGTTTCTTGCACTACCCTCAATCTCTTACTCACAGATTTCTACTAACCGCTCTGCCGACAAAAAACCTGTTTGGCTTAGGGGTAGCAGTGCAATTGAAAGTTCTGACTTTATGTACTTCGTGGGAGAAGGTAGCGGAAGCACTGTTGACGTAGCCAGAAAAAGCGCTATTCAGAACGTAATCCTACAGTATGCCGAGTCACTTGGAACATCATACATCGTTGGAAGTGAAACCGAAATGGACATCTCAGAAACTAAAATTGGAGACGAGTACCACCGTATAGAGGATTATCAATTCTCAGCAAAAGTTAAAGGTGAAGAGCAAAGGTTTACCATACCATGCTTGTCGGTTGTTGAGTATTACTGGGAACGTTCGTCTTATGGAGGATCGGGCTACCAATTCTGGGTATTGGTTAGAATCCCTCACAGTAAGAGAGATTGCAACAAACCATTTTACAAAAGTTACGGAGGCTCTGCATTTTTCAGATCCGCTATACTGCCCGGATGGGGACAACTATACAAGAACGAGAAAACAAAAGGCTATGTTATTATGGCTGGTACACTAACCTTAGCATCTGTGAGCTTAGTATCCTACACGCAATATACCGCCAACTACAGTTATGCCAAACAAACCCAAAATTACGATATGATGACTCAGTATATTAACACCGGTGATAACTGGGCAACCATAAGCACTGTTACAGGTATAGCCGCAGGAGCTTTGTATATATACAATTTAATAGATGCTATCGCTGCAAAAGGAGAGAAACGGTATGCATCTGACAAACCAAATATTAAACTCTCTCCTACTATTTGGGAAAAAGGATTAGCTTTTAGTTTAACAATTCCAATAAAATAAATCAATAAGACTATAAAAAAATGTTTAACAATTTCAAATTAAGTAACACTATGAAACTATCAAAAATTTTGCTTTCCACTATTTCAGTAGCAACAGTTGTATTACTATCAACCTGTAAAAAAGAGGAGGTTAATACAACAGGAGATATTAACGGTATTATAACCGAAACAATTGGTGATAAACCTATTGCTGGAGCCATTGTTTCGCTTAGCCCCGACAACCAAACCCAAACAACAGGGGCTGACGGCAAATATGTTTTCAACAAACTAACACCTAAGGAGTACACGGTTCAGGTAAACAAAGAGGGCTACCAGCCCACTCTACGCACCGTAACTGTGAAACCAGGGCAGACGACTCCTGCTAACTTCGCTCTTGAACCACTACACCCGGTTCTATCGATTTCACAAACTTCACTTGACTTTGGAGCAACTCTAAGTTCGCTACCAATAGAGATTAAGAATGCTGGAAAGGGTACGCTTACATGGCAGGTTGTAGAAGATGTGTCGTGGATTTCTGTGAACCCCACCAATGGTAGTACAACTAACCAGACAAGCACTGTTATAGTGACTGTTAACCGAGCAGGGTTGGCGCAAGGCACGTATAATCAAGTTATTTCAGTTACAAGTAACGGAGGTTCAGAAACTATTACGATACAGGTTTCTGTTTCGGGTCCTGTTCTCAGTGTAAGCCCATTGCAGTTAGACTTTACAACCACGGAAACAGAAAAAACAGTGTATGTAAGCAACACTGGTATTGGCACGGTAACCTTTAATACCACGCCATCTAACAATTGGATTTCTGTCTCTCCAAACAGTGGCACAGTAACCAACCAGACTGTTCCGGTAACTATAAAAGTGAACTGTGCAGGGCTAACACCTAACAGCTATACTGGTACAGTGGTATTTAACAGTAATAGCAATTCCGAAACGGTAAACCTGAATTTGGTAATTCAAAACCCCAGCGCGCCAACACTAAATTGTGGGCAACCCGGAAGCGTCACACATGCGTCTGCCGAAATACCAGGTAATATTGTAAATATTGGAACCAGTTCTGTAACCCAGCATGGTCATTGCTGGAGCACAAGCCCAATGCCAACCACAGATAACTCAAGAACTTACCTTGGGAATGCAACCTCGGCAAACTCTTTTTCAAGTAGTTTAAACAACCTTACCCCCAACACCACATACTATGTTCGAGCATATGCCACCAATAGCGTGGGTACAGGCTACAGCTCTCAGGTAAGCTTTACCACGCTACCGCCTCCAACGCTTCCAGCAGTTACCATGGGTTCGGTGAGCAACCTTGGACACAACTCAGCAACCATTTCTGCAACGCTTACAAACTTAGGCGATGGCAACGTTACTCAGCGAGGGCACTGCTGGAATACAACAGGTTCACCAACTACCTCAGATAGCAAAACAAACCTTGGTTCAACCGCCACAGTGGGAGGGTTCTCAAGCAACCTCACTGGTTTAATACCCACTACCACCTACTATGTGCGAGCTTATGCTACCAACAGTTTGGGCACAAGCTACAGTGAAGTTCTGACCATTACAACCCTTGAAACCCCGCCTGTCGTAACCAATGGACTATTAGCCTACTACACATTTGATGGGCAAAATGCGAATGATGCTGTTGGAACATATCATGGTACTAGCAATAGTGGGGTCTCATTTACAACAAATACGCCATCTGGTTCTGGTTATGCAGCATCTTTCGATGGTTCAACTGGTTACGTAAGTGTTCCATACCAAGTCTTTAACTCTTCTAACAAATGGTCTTACTCAATCTGGTTTAGTACATCAAACCTCGATGTTGGTTTCTTCTCGGCAGGTTCACCTTCTTTTATGAAATTTATTTGTTTGGATAGTAACAACAAAATTCGAGTTGAATTAAATTATTATATAACATTTGACAATCCACTCCCTTCTAATTTTCTTAATAATACATGGCATTTATTGACAGTTACCTCAGATGGCACATACTTGAAGTATTATATTGATGGTAATTTGCAGGATAATAAGAGCACAAATTCATATTGGCCTAATCATGCAAATTTTAGAATTGGTTTTTTTGCTTATAATAATATGGGAACCAGTCAACGTTATTACAATGGTCATTTTGATAATGTAAGGATTTATAATCGCGCCTTAACCCAGAGTGAAATAATGGAGATTTTTAATGCTAAGCAGTAAAAAGTTTTTCAAATAATAGAAAGAGATATGAGTTGTTTCTTTTGGTGCCGGTAGCGCGGTGCCAAAGGAAATTTTTTAAAACGGTATGCGTTTAACAGATGTGTTCCAAAAAGTGTGTAATTATTTTGTATAATTTTTAAATCTTATCAATGAAACGTTTCCTAATATCCCTATCACTTGTATTCGTGTTCAGTCTCTCATTCCGATTTGACCCCATACACGCGCAAACAACCCAACCAACAGCTAACCTAACAAAAGAGCAATATGCCAAACTGAATGCAATGATAGTTGTTGGTTCGGGCATACCTTTAAGTCCTAACATCGAGAAGTTAGAAAAATATTTACGTGACTTGGGTGTTAATGTATATACATTCTATCACCCTAATGCTGTCTGGGATGATATTATCAAAGTTGACAAGCCAATTCATATTTTTGTTTACAATGGGCACGGTACTGATAAAGGAGATTATGGTAGTCCAGGTGGCTTTATTTTATCTCACAACAGATTTATTAGCAGTAAAGAAATTAAACGTGACCTTCCTTTAGCAAAAAATGCTATAGTCCTGTTAAAATCGGCTTGTATGTCAATGGGCTCATCTGCTGACGATAATAAAGAAGTTTCTTTAGAAAGGGCTATTTATAGGGTAGAGAGCTATTCTAAGCCTTTTATAGAAATGGGTTCCTCCATCTATTTCGCAACAGGTCTCTTAGTGCAAGAATTTCTTGAAGGGTTCTTCAAAGGTGAACCAGCTATTGAAGTATATAAAAAAGCAGGTGGTAATAGACAGCGCGATATTAAAACCATTCAGCCCTACAGTCTAAATAATTTATACGAGCTGAGCGTTGCCGCTAGCATGCCAGCATGTCGTTATTTAATAATAGACGGAGATACTATTAAAGCCGACCCTTTTATGTCTTACGACAAAGCATTTGTAGGCAAACCAACGTTTACGGTTTTGGAGTTTTTGAAGGGGCTGTGATGTTTTAAAGTTAGAAGTCGGAAGACCGAAGTCCGAAGACGGAAGTCAAAAATCTGTGTAAAATCTGTTTAATCTGTGTGCTCTGTGTTTTATTAATTGCTCATTGATCACATGTTTGTCACAAATTTTACCTATTTTTGTGACAAAAATAAAATGTATGGATAGCATAACATCTAAAATAGAGCAACGAATTAAGTCATTGAAGAGAGGAACTATTTTCTTTCCGGATGATTTTATTGACTTAGGCTCAGCAGACGCTGTCAGACAAACCCTCACGAGACTACATAACGAAGGCATGATAATAAGAGTTGCTCAAGGTGTCTATTGTTACCCCGAAATTGAAGACAAATTGGGCTTAGGGGTTTTATACCCCTCTTTTGAGCAGATAGCTGTAGCTGTAGCAAAGCGCGACCACGCGCGAATAGTCCCTACAGGAGCCTATGCTCTGAATCTACTGGGACTATCAACACAAGTACCATTGAATTACGTGTTTCTTACAGACGGTTCTGAAAGAAATATTAGTATTTCTAATGGTAGAAAAATTGTATTCAAAAATACTACACCAAAGAATCTTGCATTCCAAAACCGTCTGGCTATGCTGATAACCTTTGCGCTTAAATCATTAAAAAAGGAGAATGTGGAGGATCGACATATCGAACGGATTTATGAATTACTACAAAATGAGCCAAAAGAGGCTATTATGCCTGATTTAAGGCTTATGCCCGCATGGATCAGAAAAATCGTAAAAAATGCGTACAAATAATTTCTTTAATCTTTCGAAAACCGAACAACAACAGGTTTTACAAGCGACTGAAGGTCGTGTAGGCATACCCGCACAAGCCATTGAAAAGGATTTATGGATTACAACCATTCTACAAATCGTATTTAGTTTTCCGTTTGCTAATAAACTGATTTTCAAAGGTGGTACCTCGTTGAGTAAAGTTGGGAAACTCATTAGTCGATTTTCGGAAGATATAGATATATCAATTGATCGCTCGCTGTTTGGATTGGAGGGAGACTTAACAAAGAGGCAATTGAAAAAACTTCGCAAAGGTTCATCGATTTTTCGTTCGCGAGGAATTTTCCGATACTTTACTCGAAGCCATAAGGTGTCATGGACTGGACTCTTTATGCACAATTGAGCCGGAAAAAGATGGCGAAGGCGACAACACGTATCCAGAACCACGAAAAGTTTGGATAAGATACAATAGTGTCTTTCAAGAAGAATTAGGATATTTAAAACCAATTGTTATGCTTGAAATAGGAGCACGCTCTCTGTCCGAACCCTATGAGGTTACAAAAGTAAAAAGTCTTGTAGAAGAGAATTTTCCAACTATCCAAACCACAATCATAGATTCTGATATCAAGACTGCAATTGCAGGAAAAACATTTTTAGAAAAGGTTTTCCTTATACACGAACTATTCTCGATAGAGGAACATGGAACAAAAGCAGATAGAAAGTCACGACATCTGTATGACCTTTATATGATGATGGATAAAGACTTTGCCGTATCTGCTACCAAAAATGATGAGTTGTGGGAAACAATTCGACACCATCGAGAAATTTTCGTATCAGTTAAGGATATGGATTATACGCCAGACATTCGTAAAAGAATTGTGCTTGTTCCGAGAGAAGATATAATATCCATTTGGGAAAGAGATTACGCCGAAATGCAAACAAATATGATTTATGGCTCCGACAAACCAAAATTCAACGATATTATAGAAAAAATGGAGGTCCTACAAAATAGGTTTCGACAATACTATTGAGTTAAAAGTTAAAAGTTAAAAGTAGAAAGTGGAAAACGGGAAGCAATTTAACTCCCTCTTTACCCTTCTACATTTCTACATTTCGATGGTTCTATGGTTATTGAGTCTGTGTTTCGACAAGCTCAACAACCACCGAAATACTACGCACAGTATGTCGCTTACGCTCAATGCAACGCTTCGCTCAGTTATACGTTTTTTCTACAATATAGAAAAATAATCCAAATGTTCTTTAATTCTACTTGCCTGATCATTCAATAGGTTTGCCGTATTCAACATAGTATCATTTGTATGTACGTTGTCTTGAGCCAAGTTGTTAAGTTGTTGAATAGCATTGTTAATTTGGTTTGCTCCGTTTCTTTGCTCCATACTTGCCGAGACAGTTTCTTCGACCAAATCGCCTGTTTTAACAACCCGTTCCTTCAGATCTACAATCAAAGACGAAGACTTTTGTGTAGCCACAACCCCACCAGTTGACAATGCGATAATCTCTTCAGATGCCACCTTACTACGTTCTGCGAGTCTGCGAACCTCAGCCGCAACCACGGCAAATCCTTTGCCATGCTCACCAGCCCGCGCCGCCTCGACAGCAGCATTTAATGCTAAAATATTGGTTTGAAATGCTATTTCAGTTATCACATTGATTTTATCGGCAATTGTGCGCATCACAGTCAGGTCTTCATTTGAGGCTTTTCCAACTTCATTCATCTGTTCTGCAAGCTTTTGAGAAATTTGACCAGCTCTAGTCGCAGACTCTGAACTTTGTTCAATAATTGAAACCATCTCTTCCATTGATGAGGAAATCTCCTCAAGATTAGCGGCAAGTTGTGTATTTCTTCTTGAAAAATCTTGAGACACATTATGCATATTCTCACCCTCTTTCAATAATAATCTAATCTCTTTCTGCAAATCACTTACCATTGAAGCTAATTTTTCTTGAAGGTTTTCTATGTAACTTATCAACATACCGAAATCTGTTTTCTTAGAAAAATTTCTATTTGATATTTTTGCTTTCTTGTCAATTTGCCCTTCAGACAGGGATTTAATAACATTCACGATATTCCCAAGAGGTGTAGCGTATCTAGAAACAGCAAATTTAAAACATATAACACTTACAATAACATTCAATAACAATATTGAAACTTTATACACAGCCGTATCAGGAAAAACTGAAAATTTCAATGTAACTGTCACAGCAATAAAAATCAAATTAATAAGCCATGATATTCCAACTAATATAAAAAACGAATTTTTATAAGAATGTCGTAACAATATAAGGGCTGCGATAACAGGAACGACAACCGAAAGCGCTATTACTAATAATGTATTCATATGACTATATTTTATTGGTTTAGTATCAATTATACGACTCACTTACTTCACAAATATTCTCTTGTGTGTTGAATTCGAGGAAGTTTATTGATTAAATACTTTTATAATTCTCATTTTATCCTAACTACAAAGAGCTAAGATATAACTTTTACAAACACTTTACAAATTATTTTGCTACAAAATTTGTATTCTGAAAAACGTTTTTTTTACATATACTAATGCGTAACAAAGGTAGAAAAACTGATTTGATATAAAAGTTTGTAAACAAAGAAGTTGTGCCACTAAACGACTATTGACTTGTTGCTTAACTCGTATAAAATTATTTTAAGAGTAATTTTTTGAAATACAACTAAAAATATGATCACTATCTTATGACATTATGTTATGTATATTGCTTGTAGCTTTGTTTTTTATTTATCACCTACTATTTTATATTTTGCGCAAAAAATTTTGATATAAATTATGGTGATTTGAAACAATTTAATCATATTTGTGACATTATATTAATTTAAAAAAACGAATATGAAACTATCAAAAATTTATCGAATTTTACCTGTAGCTCTTTTGGCTATATGGTCATGTGGACAAAATCAGTCAAACACAGAGGAATCAAAAGGTAAGTACGCCATAAAATCTGGTATAGTTGAGTACAAGTCAACTACTATGGGTATGGAGCAAATTCAAACTTTAATGTTTGATGAATATGGAAATATTGAGGCTACAGAGATTGAAATGGAAGTGATGGGAAATAAAGCCCACACTTACTCAATTAGTAAAGACGGCTTTAATTATAATATTGATGTTATAAATAAAGTTGGGACAAAAATTGAAATGGTTGAAGATCAGGGTAATATTGACTTTGAAAACTTGACAGACGAAGATATTAAGAAATTAAATTTAAAAAATGAGGGAAAGGAAACTTTTTTAGACAGAGAGTGTGTAAAATACTCAATTGACAATGCTGAAATGCAAACTAAAGGTTTCTTCTGGGTTTATAAAGGAGTAATACTAAAATCTGATTTAGAGATTGGTGGAATGGATATAGTTATTGAAGCTGTAAAATTTGAAGAAAATGCAACTATTCCTGAAAACGCCTTTGTTGTTCCAGAAGACGTTGTATTTCAATAACTTAAAAATTGTTTTGACATAGGCTTTTAATTATAAATATAAGGGGTTCAGCTTTTTAGGGTTGAACCCTTTTTGTTCGCCTTATCTCTGTGAAAATCAAATAATACCAATTGTAATTTAAAAACAGTCCAATCTTTTTTTAATTTTACAAATGTTTACCCCAGACTCCGCACGGACGGGGTTAAGGGTAAATACCGATGATACAGATATATAGTCCAAAAGAGCGATATTGAAGTTCGGACTATAGTGTGTGTCCAATCGGTATCAACTATTGACACTGCCTTTAAATTTAATTTGGTAACTATTAATTGCTAGTTTAAAAAACAATTTTCAACTTTGCGTTATTATATTCAAAATACTTTTCAACATATCTTACCATGAAGAATAATACTTTTCGAATTTATTTCTGGATTATCATAGTTATTGCCGCTCTATTTCGATTTTATAATTACACAAATATACCATATACCCACGACGAATATAGCGCAATTCACAGAACAAATTTTGAAACTTTTAGCGAGTTAATAGAAAATGGAGTGTTAGTTGAGGGGCATCCCGCTGGGGTTCAGGTGTTTTTGTATTATTACACCAAAGTTTTCGGTAAATCTCCACATATAGTACGATTACCTTTTACCATATTGGGTTTATTGAGTATTGCATTAATTATGATAATCGGCAAACGTCTTTTTTCATATCAAGCAGGTCTCTTTGCTGGGGCGTGTGCAGCTGTAAGTCAATATTTTATTTTTTATTCACTTGTTGCAAGACCCTACTCTCCCGGACTTTTCTTTGTTCTTTTGTCAGTTTATTGTCTCGTCAATTTAACAAAAAACAGTGATATCAAAATACGATGGTTAATAATATACTCTATATCATTGGCTTTATCAGCATATACGCATCAGTTATCTGCTTTTACTTCGTTTATTATTTTCCTCTTGGGTTTTTTCCTTGTATATCGAAAACAGAGAGTCAAGTATTTAGCATCTGGCGTTTTAGCATTACTTTTATATACGCCACATATTCCAATATTTTTTAAACAACTTTCAATGAAAGGTGTAGGAGACTGGCTACCTGTTCCTGACTACTCTTTTATTTTCGAATATATAGGATTTTTATTTCATTATTCATGGCTCTACATGATCGTGTTTTTCTTTATGATTGTCACTACGACTATTGTTTTATGTAAAGAGAAACCACAATTAAAAAACTATTTTTTACTATTAATTTGGTTAATTGTTTACATAACAACATTTGTTTATTCTCGGAAAGTATCATCTGTTATGCAACATAGTGCATTATTATTCGTTACAGCTCTTTTAGTTATTTTTATTAGCATGGGTATCAATCTAATAAAAAACTTAAAAGTTCAATTAACAATAATTATTGCAACTCTATTCCTTGGTTCAATAAGCCTGATACACAACCGCCAATACTACGATCTAGTTACAAATGGATTATTTCAAAAATCTAAGGATTGTCAATGTGAACTGTATCAGAAATCAGAGAACGAAAGGATTTTGTTTGTATCAAATCATCCATATATTCCTAATGATTTAAGAGTTGATACATGTTCTGATAAAATGCTTTACATTACACCCTACAATCTTGCGGAACTAAACGATAATTTAAAAAACGGTAATTTTAATTCGGTTGGTTATATGCAAAACAGCACCTTCCCAGCTGCCTTGGCTATGATAAAATCATATTATCCAGCTCACATTATAGCAAATAAATATGACAGGGGTGAGTTTCATTATTTCTCATTATCTGGTGATAATAAAATTGTCGAATGGGACACAATTGCCTATAAATCATACGATTATGAAGGCAATGATGAGTTTCTTAATATTGTAAATATTAAACTTGACACATTAAATCTAAATAGTTGGTCTGAAATTGATATTGTTTTCAGACTTACCGTTGACTCTCTATGGGATAATGTAATGTTGGTTACAGATTTAAACTATAACGACAAAACAATAGATTGGCGCGCTACTAATATAAAAGCGTGTACATCTGAAAATGAAGGGGTTATCTCATTGTTTCACACTGTGCCTTTTCCCGACATAAAGGTAAATTTCAAAGAACACAGCCTAAAATCGTATATATACAACCCAGAACTAAAGCATTTTAAAGCTATTGAAGCATTTGTAATGATACGCGAATCAAACCGATTACGATACGCCCTTATTGGTGATATTCCGACGAAGTAGCTGAAAGCAATTAACAATGCGGTGCATTGAGCGAAGCCGAAGCGTTGTACTGAGCGTAGTCGAAGTATGTAAAAGGCGATGCACTGAGCGGAGTATTTCGACTACGCTCAGTAACCATCAAAGTGAGCAATTAATACCGATTGGACATTTACTGACAAAAAACAAAGCCAACCACCTTATAATAAGAGTGTTGGCTTTATTTTATTAATATCTAAATATGCTTAGATAGATTTTTTACCATGCGAAAATTGGTCTATCGCTCATCATTTTATGAACTTCTTGGCGTACTTTCTCTATTTCGTTTTTATTGTCGATATTTGAAATAACACGGTCGATGAATCCAACAATAGTTTCCATATCGGCTTCTTTCAATCCTCGCGTGGTAACAGCAGATGTTCCAACTCTGAAACCGCTTGTTTGAAAAGGTGAACGACTGTCAAACGGAACCATGTTTTTGTTTATTGTAATATCGGCTTCTTCCAATATACTTTCTACTTTTCTTCCAGTAATATCGGGGAATTTTGTTCTCAAATCTATCAGCATACTGTGGTTATCTGTTCCACCGCTAATAACTTTATAGCCTCGTTTAATAAACGCTTCAGCCATTATTGTCGCGTTCTTTTTAACTTGTAATTGATATTGTTTATACTCAGGTTGCAAAGCTTCGCCAAAAGCAACGGCTTTTGCTGCGATTACGTGCTCAAGCGGACCTCCTTGTATGCCTGGAAATACAGCCGAGTCGAGTAATGAAGACATCATTCTGATTTCGCCTTTTGCTGTTTTTTTACCAAACGGATTTTCAAAATCTTTGCCCATCAGAATAATACCACCACGTGGTCCACGTAATGTCTTGTGAGTTGTAGAGGTAACAATGTGTGCATATTTAACAGGGTTTTCCAGCAAACCTGCTGCAATCAAACCAGCTGGGTGTGCCATGTCAACCATGAAAATAGCGCCAATTTTGTCAGCTATTTCTCGCATGCGTTTGTAATCCCATTCGCGTGAATAAGCTGACGCTCCTCCTACAATCATTTTTGGTTTTTCTTTGAGAGCAAGTTTTTCCATGCCATCATAATCAACTCTTCCATCAGATTCTTTAACACCGTACGAAATGGCTCTGTACATAATTCCCGAGAAGTTTACAGGTGAACCGTGCGAGAGGTGTCCCCCGTGCGACAAGTCTAATCCCATGAAAGTATCACCTGGGTTCAAAACAGTTACAAAAACTGCCATGTTCGCTTGTGCGCCCGAGTGAGGCTGAACGTTTGCATATTCAGCTCCATAAAGCTCTTTTAGACGGTCAATTGCCAATTGTTCTGATTCGTCAACATGCTGACAACCACCATAGTAACGTCTTCCCGGATAACCTTCTGCATATTTGTTAGTCAAGCACGATCCCATAGCTTCCATTACTTGATCACTTACAAAATTCTCAGAAGCAATTAACTCGATACCGTTTTTTTGACGTTGGTACTCTTTTTGAATAATTTCGAAAATTTTTGTGTCTCTTTTCATGATAATATTGTATTAAAATTAATTATTATTCTGTTTTACTTTTTTCCAATAACCTTTCCAATTATATAATTTTCAGGAACTAAGCCCCATGTTCTGGTATCGTAAAAACGATCTCGATTGTCACTCAAAATTATATAATAATTGTTTCTAACTGTGTATGAATTGACCATTTTACCATTAATAAAGATATCAAAATCTTTTGTTGCATCAATCTTATTTCCTTCATATTTTGACACTATCTCTTCATATCCTCTAATAGTTCTGTAATTTATTGGTACTGAGACTCCTTTACCTGGAACTTCAAAGGAAGGCTCTGTATTCCAACGATTCCAGAACCAATAGTTACAATAGGGCCATATTTTTAAATATCTACCCGGAACTCTCGATTTTATCTTACGGGTATAACTTATCAACGTGTCTTTATCAACTTCCTGAGCTTTAGCTTTAGTCATGGGAATTTCCCATATTTCAAGAGGGTTGTCGTCAATGAAGCCATACATTTTTTTATATTTGATATTCATATCAGTCTTTTGCCCTTCTCTAATATATTCAGACAGTTCGTATTTATTGAAAAAAGTTGAGTCAAGCGTTACACCATCTTTAGCAACAACTCTATATCCATGTTTTATTGTTGGTAAATCTTCTACAATTTTTCCGTTAACAACAACTCTTCTTGTATTTAACGAAAAGTAATCTTTTGGAATCGCAACAACTCTGCCAATAATTCTTCTTTTCGCATAAATAGGGTTGTCAACATCTGAGGGATCAATCATATATACAATATCTCCATTTTGTATTGTCGATACTCCTGGAAGCTTAATACCCATAAATATGGATCCAAAAGCGAGTTTATTAATAAAAACATATTCCCCCTTTTTGATTGTATCCTCCATGGTTTGATCCGGCATTTTATAAAATGTAAAGAAGAACTGAAAAAATAAATAGATAATCAGAAGAGGTATTCCACAAAATATTAACACTCTTTTTAATGTTTTTTTACTCATTTCTGTTTAATTAATAAGTTTAAATATTCTGTTCCAGCGAATTTTGCTAAAAAATGATTTATCTTTATCTGTTGAAAACCATAAAAATATTGCTTTACCAACTATATGGTCTTCGGGAACAAATCCCCAAAAGCGACTATCTTGCGAGTTGTGTCTGCTATCGCCCATCATCCAGTAGTAGTCCATTGCAAAAGTATAGCTGTCGGTTACTTGTCCATCAATAACAATGTTGTCTCCGTTAATTTCAAGAGTGTGTCCTTCGTACAATGTTATAAGTCGTTTGTAGAGAGGAAGATTTTCGGTTGTCAGCTTTATAGTTGCACCCTTTGAGGGTATTACTATAGGTCCAAAATTATCTTCATTCCATGGAAAGCGTTTGTCGTGTGGAAAAATGTAGTGTGAACCGTCATTTTTATTGATTATACGCACCACAGAATCAACTATAGCCATGTTTGATATTTTTTTTACGTTCTCCTCTGTCAATGGCAGAATCATTTTATCTGGAGCAATATTCGACATATTAATGTCTTCGTTGCTTATTTCTAAGGAGCTAAGTAACTTTGGGTTTATTTGCTGTCCTTTTGTGTATATAATGTATTTATATTGAATATCTTCAATATCGGGTTGTATTTCCCCGTTAACTTTCAGAATCCCGTCTTCAATAAGAATAGTATCTCCGGGAACACCAACACAACGTTTGATATAGTTTTCTCGTTTGTCGGTTGGACGAACATGAATTGTATATTTCTCATTTAATAGTTGTCTGGCTTTATTCTCGTAAAATTCAATGGAATGATTATAACCTCGTTGTAAATCTCCCATTAACATATCATATCCTTCAGATCTGACAATTTGGTAATAGCTTTGATTCTGATGTTCGACAACAACCGTATCTCCTTCAGGAAAATTAAATACTACTGGGTCAAATCGCTTTATTTTTTGCAGTCCAGCCATTCTTTCGTAATCCCATTTAACCCATTCTAAATATGATTTAGTTTTGCTTGTTAATGGTAATGTATGGTGCGCAAATGGGAATGAGATTGGGGTCATGGGCTTACGTGGTCCGTAATGATACTTGCTAACAAAAAGGTAGTCTCCAACTAACAGTGATTTTTCCATTGAACTTGTTGGAATTGTATATGCTTCAATTAAGAATGTTCTAATCAATGATGCAGCAATTACTGCAAATATAAGTGCATCAACCCATTCTATTACTTTAGTTTGTTTTTTCACACCTCTCTTTTTCCAAAATGCCCAGTGTACTTTTTTGGTGATGTAGATATCAAAAATAACTATCAATAGAGCTAGCCAATAGTAGTTATCGAGCCATATTACGAATAACAAATAGATAGTGGCAACTATTGCAAATTTAAACCACCTATTAGACAAGATTTTTTTTATGTTTAGCTTCATACGTTTATTTTTCAATTATTGAATGCACAAAGTTAATAAAAAGTCTTAGATAGAATTGTTAGAGTTTTAATAGATTTTTCATTGTATGAATACCTTGTTTTCCAATCATATAGCGACATGCTGTTAGAGCTCCAATAGCAAAGCCGTCACGCGCAAATGCTTCATGTTCGATTGATAATCTGTCAACTAAAGACTTGTACTCAACGGAATGTAATCCAACTACTTCACCTTCTCGTATTGATGTTATTGGTATATCGGTTTTAGATAAATTTTCATTTGTGAGCTTCCAACTTTTGTATTTGCTTTGATTTTCAACAATATCCATTGCGAGCGAAACTGCTGTACCACTGGGCTTATCAAGTTTTTTTGTATGATGCGTCTCACTTATCGAAAGTGAATATCCATCGATATTGCTAATTATTTTTGCCAGATGTCTGTTTAGTTCAAACATAATATTCATTCCGATACTGAAATTTGAAGCATAAAAGAAGCCTTGCTTTGATTTCTCTACCAACGCTCTAACTTCGTCGATGCTATCGTGCCAGCCTGTTGTTCCTGTTATTACATTTACTTTGCAATCCAAAAGTTTTTTATAGTTTTCTATTGATGCTTCAGGAGTAGTAAATTCTACAGCAACTTTTGCACCGTTTAATTCACTTTGCGTAATTTTACTATTAAAAATGGGGTCAATAATGGCACATACTTGAAAATTGAAATCCTTGGCATATTTTTCAATTATTTTACCCATTTTGCCATATCCTACAATTGCTAATTTATCCATTTAAGATTGATTTACATTTTATGCAAAATTAACAATTGCTTGCAAATTGTAGCAGTTAAAAGTAAAAATTAAAAAAAGTTGGAAGTCGGAAGACAGAAGTCAAAAATCTGTGTAAATCAGTTTAATCCGTGTGTTCTGTGTTCCCAAGTCCGAAATCCAAAATCCAATATGCACTGAGTTTGACTGTGTATTAAATACTTAACCTACTTTTTTGTTTTATTAGCGTAAAAGTTTATTAAGTCTGTTAAAAGCCCTTTGAGGATCTTCTCTTTGATATAAGATATTATATGTTGTTTCTGCTATTGGTATTGAAGCTTTTATGCTTTTATTAATCTCATGAATTGATTGTGCAGCATAGTATCCTTCGGCAATCATAAGCATTTCTGCTTGAGCTGCTCTTACTGTATTTCCTTTTCCAATTAAATTACCGAATGTACGATTTCTACTGAATTGAGAATAGACAGTTACCAATAAATCTCCAAGATATGCTGAAGATTTAATATCCCTTGACGCATCGGGCTTGATTGCTAATAGAAAGCGTTCCATCTCTTGTGCTGCATTTGAAACTAATACGGCTTGATAATTATCACCAAATCTTAATCCATGGCTAATTCCAGAGGCAACCGCATAAATATTTTTCATAACAGCAGCATACTCTGCTCCTTCCAAATCAGAGCTTATTATTGTTTCGATAAACCTACTGTGTAATGAAACTGAAATATGCTGAGTTAACTCTTGATTATTTCCTGCAATTGTCAGATACGAAAGCCTCTCTTGTGCCACTTCTTCAGCGTGACACGGACCTACAATGGCAGCTACATGTTGTAATGAAACATTAAAGTATTTGTTTAGATAATCTGAAACAAGCAAGTTTTCTCTTGGTATCAGACCTTTGATAGCGGAAACAAAATATTTATTTTGTATATCAATAGAAATTTGTTCTAAAGATTCACGAAGGAATGCAGATGGTATAACTAAAATTAAAATTTGGGAATTTTCTACAACCTCATCAATATCATCGGACATATTTAATAAATCGTTATTGAGTTCAGCCGATGTTAAATATTTTGGATTATTTCCGTATGTCTTAATATGCTCAATGGTCTCAGAGTTTCGCACGTACCAATTGACCGCTATGTTATTATGCTGCAGAACTTTAACTATTGCAGTAGCCCAACTCCCTGAGCCTAATATTCCGAATTTTAAACTGTTCATATAACATAAATATATAAAAAACAGATAAAGCAACGATGCTAAGTTTACTTTAAAACATGGTTGCTTTATCTATTGTTTTTTCTAAGAACAGACGCACGAACTTATTTTAAATTCATTTTTGCGTTAGTCTTTAATATCATATCAAACGACTGTCCCATTTGACTTGTCATGAGCTCAATTAATGAAGCCGTGCTTGACTGTAATGAAATTCCACGAGAGATGTCAATAAGTATCCAACCTGATATTTCACTCGTTTTCATCTCCATTGAGATACCTTCTGGAAGATTTGGGGTGTTAAATTCAAAATTTCCTTCCATTCCCACTATTACCATAGTCTTATCTTCTGAGATATCTTTAATTGTGTACGAAATTGTTGTTCTCATAGGCATGCCCTGTACAATTTGCTCAACAGCCTCTCCTCCATATTTATGACCTATATTAACTTGACCTTCAGGTAATACTACTAATGTTGATTGGTTAAGTTGCTGTACATTTTGCTCCATACTAGCTCTAACAGCTTCAAACTCATCACCTAGTTCTTCTAAACTACTATAGTCCACTTTTAATATTTTCCCTTTAGGAGTCATTGTGGAGGTTACTTTTTTATTCAAAAGTTTTAACATTGGTTCTAATTCAGGCATGATATCACTGTTTTTTTCATTAGAATCAAAATTAACTCCTTGAGCAACTGAATTAATAGACATTCTGGTAATAGAAAGGTTTACCTCTGCATTTCCCTCGTTATCTACATTATTTATTTCATATTTACTCTCCATAATCATTGTCATGGGCGTGCTTTGTCCCATCACCTCAATTTGCATATCAACGCTAAGAGTGTTTTCAACAACTTCGCCTTTTTTATAGTTATACGATAACTCTACAGGGTCTGTCGTGGAGTTCACGAAAGAGATTTCATTAGTTTCCTCATTAATAACAACATAATCTGCGATGTTTTTACTTGATTTGCTCTGGCATCCTGTTATTAAAAATAGTATTGCGGTTGCAAATAATAGAAAATTGTGTTTGATTGTCATATGTTTATAATTTTTTAAGTTTTAGCAAAAGAGCCTGCAAGTAGCAGGCTCTCTTACATGAGTGTTATTTTATTACAATTTATTCATTGTTTTTAGTACGATACAGGCGAACCTAATCTTATCATTGCACAACGGAATCCCAAGTCGTCGCGTGTATCTGTTTCTTGTAGAAACCGCCTTGTAGCTGGGCTTAGCCAATATGCACGATCTTTCCATGAGCCACCTTTGTAAACCCTTGCTCTGTCGGTTATTAAACTTGTTGCTGTTGGATCTGTGAAGAAAGTGCGATTAGGCTGTGATACTGAGTCATTTAATATAGGATCCCAAACTTTTTTGTGTGATTTTCCCTGAGCGTATCTATAAACGTTCATAGAGCCTGCCTCTTTAGGAGCATCTGGGTCTTTATAATATATAGATGATTCATAATCACCATCAAGGAAGTTTATATTATCCGACTTTCTGTAGTTTCTCCTATCTAACGCCATTTCCTCACTAACAGGTTTCTTTTTAAGATGCCCAGTAGTGTCATTGGTAACATATTTTATTTTTCCATCTTCAACTTTTATCTCTGGCTCCATAAATACATTTCCTCTGAATGGTCTAAACTCATTAAAATCTGAGAATGATAAGGGTCTATAAACATCCATAACCCATTCATTAACATTACCAGCCATACAATATAGTCCGAAGTCATTGGGCCAGTAAGACCTCACTGGAACAGTAATATCTCCTTTATCGTTTAAGGCGCCTGCAACACCCATATAATCTCCTGAGCCTCGTACAAAATTAGCTCGCATTTGACCTTGATCAGCGCCTTTGTTATATCTTACATAATCACCGTTCCATGGATAAATTCTACGTTCAAAATAACTCTCTCCTGTTGAATATCCTATAAGCGCTAAAGCTGCATATTCCCACTCGGCTTCGGTCGGAAGACGGTATTTTGGTAATAGTAAACCGTCTTCAACAGTCACTCTTGTGGTTGTTTCATCGCTTGCGTCACCAACTATATCGTCACCTGCAATTCCTCCTTCACCGGCAAATTTATCGATTTTGCGTCCCATTAGATATGAGTCAGTGTTGAAAATAATATGATTCAAAGGGTTTCCCACTAATTGAGCCGTTACTTTTTCCTCTTCAGGATTTCTTTCCCAAAGACCACTTCTTACCAATATCTCTTCATTTACTCTGTCGGTTCTCCATGTACAAAAATCATTTGCTTGCAACCAATTTACACCTACGACAGGATAATCTTGATAAGATGGATGTCTAAAATAATATTCTACCAATGGTTCATTGTAAGCTAACCTATCTCTCCAGACCAATGTATCTGGTAGCGCTTTAGCGATTATCTCAGGAAAATCAACCCCATATACACGTTCAAGCCAGAAAATATATTCACGATAATTAACATTTGATATTTCTGTCTCATCCATGTAAAACGACGATACGGAAACTCTCTTTGGAATATTGTTCCAATCTTTCATAACATCGTCTAACACTTGACCCATCACAAAAGTACCTCCCTCAATTAAAGTTAATCCTGGACCCGTCTCTTGTTCTATGTATCCATCGCGATATTTAAAACCTCCATTATCGCTGTCATTGTATGTCCAACCTGTTACAGAGGACTTCTGTTTTGAACAACTAAAAAGTACGACACCAAAAGAAATTAGTACTAAAATTTTCAAATAATTGACTTTCATATGCTTATAATTTTTTTCAGTTTAAGGTCACTTATAACTCACATGCTTTATAAATTATGTCTCTGTTTATACTGGCACGTTCGTCTTACAATTATTCTTTTAATTTTTAAAATTTTAAAATTTATACACAAATATGCTTACTGTTAGTGTATGAAAGTGTAAAAATAACGTATTTTTTAATAGAAATGTAACTTACAACCAAAAAGTTTAAACATTTTTTTTTTTATTTTTATCACTTTTGCCACAATCCTTGCATAATAACCTCATTTCCAAACATATATGGCGACATGAGGTTTGGAAAAATTTTTAACGATAATATTATTTTTAAACTTTTATATCTTGTCATAAACGCTGGACTTGCCCCCAAAAGTATGTAATTGGGGGTTGATACAAAAAACATACCGAACTGATTCTTCAATGAGCCATAAAATGCCCCATAATAAAATGCTACTTCTGCTCCATCAAAAATCGTTACAAAGTGAGGTCTCAAATATAATTTTGAAGTTGGGTTGTTGTATGGTCTTAGATCGAAAATTGAACCCGCCGAAAATGTTAATTTAATCTGAAGTGGATTATTATTATGAGTTCTTGAATTTATAAAGTGTTGGTGTTTAAAAATATTTTGGACAGAAAGTCCTAAGGAATGTTTTTCACAAAAGAGAGCAATACCACAAGAAAGGTTGGTGGTCCAAATAGTTGGAAAAAAAACACCTGAATTATAGTCATTTGATATTTGTGATTCCAATACTATGTCGTTACTATTGATCGTATAATTGTGAAAATCAGGTGCACATCCAACACTTAACGACCATTTCCTACTAATACGAAAAAATCTTGAAAAATTAAATGATACCAAGTTGTGTCTCATTGCTCCTTCTCTGTAGCTTATAACATATCCTTCTAATCCTCCATCAAGATATTCACTATAATAATTGGATTGAGCATATAGATTGCTGAGTTTTAAAAAGCCTAAACCTTGATTTGACAATCCTATTGAGTATCTGTTTTCTTCTGATATCGAGGCTAATGCGGGATTTAAAAAATGAGATTGTTCACTAAAAATTAAATTAAACCTCTCTTGACATTTAACATTTGTAAATACAAAGGACAAGAGTAGTACTATGATTGCTCTTTTCGGATTCTTCGACACCGATTTTATTCTCATTTTTAGTGTTTTAATAGTTGCAGAGATGGCGCTTGTTTGTTCGTACTATAATACCAATTGTAATTTTAAAATAGTTCAATCTTTTTAAAATTTTACAATGGTAAATACCGATGCTACAGATACATAGTTCAAACGAACGGTAGTGAAGTTTGGACTATAGTAGCTGTCCAATCGGTATAAAAGATTGCTCTCATAATTCTGAAACAAATTTACATCAATGTTTTTATTTTATCAAATAAAGTTAAAAGCAATTAAAAATTAATCCTTAGTACATGACAAAGAAAACAATTAATGATGCGTTGAGCGTGATGATGTGGGAGATTTGGGTGTATAGACACAATGCATTGCGTCTGTACATTGAAAACATAGCCTGCGTGAACAATGCGACATACTCGGTCGCTGAGCTTGTATTTCGACAGGCTCAACAACTATCGAAGCGACCTTTCATTGTAGGTAGCCTATGACTTTGGCTTCGACGGTTGTTGAGTATATCGAAACATAAACTCAGCCGACGTATCACAATCACTGAGCTTGTATTTCGATGGCTGTTGAGTTTATATTTCGATGGTTGCTGAGCTGGTCGAAGCACAGGCTCAATAACCATCGAAGTAAGGTCTTTAAGCGAAGTATTTAGACGCTTCGACACTTCGACTTCGCTCAGTACAACGCTTCGCTCAGTGCACAGCTTCAACTACGCTCAGTGACATAGCGCTCCTCCGACTTTTTACAACCTTTCTCCTTTTAGTTTCGCAATTTTATTGCATTGTTTAATCCTGTACAAAAAAGATTTTGATAGCTTTGCGCTTTATTTATTTGATTAATTAGAGCCAATATTACAATAATTGCGACAAAACAGCGTAATTATTTTGTTAACAAAAATATTTGTATGCGAAATTTATTAAAAATACCACTGACTTTATTACTAACCAACATTGTGGTTCTTGTTTTTAGTCAAAAGGATACAAAACAACTTAATATCGAATGGAAAGATATAGGAATAGGCAAACCTTATGCTCTAAACTGTATTTACGATGATGTTTATGACGCTGTTCCCAAAATTGTCGAGATTATTGATTTATCAGACGATTTTGAATCTATATCAGTCGAATTGATAAATGTTGAAGCATCACGATATGATACTCATTTTGATCTGCTTGATGTTTCATCTTTAAAATCTGATTTTGAAATTAAGTATGAAACCGGATATTTGAACAAAAAGCCAGTTGTTGTTGTCGATGTTTCCCTTGTTTCGCAAAGAAATGGTCAAATTTACTTTTTGAATAAAGCGGATATTTCAATTTCACATAGCGGAATAAAAAAATCTATTTCTCACAGAGTGTTTAAATCAAATTCCGTATTGGCTACAGGTAATTGGAGAAAGATAGAAACGACTCAAAGTGGTGTGTACAAAATTACTTATGAGGAGTTACAAAGTTGGGGAATGTCAAATCCCGCTGATGTGCGTGTTTATGGCACAGGAGCAAGAATGCTTTCAAAACGAAATAAGTCTGACGATCCTGATGATTTATATGAAAATCCTATTTATATGGAGACACATGGTGATGGTGTTTTTAATGCTGGCGACTATATTCTTTTCTACGGACATGGCAACATTAAGTACATGTACGATAAGCCTACAAACTGTTATTCCCATATAAAGAATCTATATAGTGATGACGGCGCTTATTTTGTGACCACTGAACTTGGTCCGGGTAAACGAATTATTTCCGAAAACAATAACTCACAAACAGAACACTACACAACAAACAGTGTTGATGTAACTCTTGTATGGGATGATGATGTTCAAAATCCAATTTCAAGTGGAAGACTCAAATATGGAGAACTATTTACTCCAGGAGAGAGTAGAGATATTGTTTTTAATATCCCCAGTAATTTTGTGAATGGAGAAAACACAATTATTCAAACTCAATCTATAGGATTTCAGGTTGAGGACGAGCCACAGCGTTGCTCTTTTGAGTTTAAAATAGGTGAAACACAAATTCATAGAAGTTATTTTCCAGGATACAGCCCAAATGAATACGGCGGAGTATGGTATGATAAGTATCAAACAACAAGTCTTAATGTAACTCAAAATCCTATTATAGTATCCTCAAAGTTTCATGCTACAAGTATAGCAGCGCGTGGTGCAATTGATTTTGTACGAGTTACAGCCAGAGTAAATTTATCGTTATCCTCTACAAATTCACTATTTTTTGCCGACTCAAAAAATATTTCAGAAGGAACTGTTAAACAGTTTCAGATTGGAGGAAATGTAAGTTTTGTCTGGAATGTTACAGATCCGCTAAATCCCAAAAACATGGTTCTGAAGAAGCAAGGATCTACAAGCAACTGGAAACACAATAACGATAAAAATCAATTTTACATTGCTTTTAATGATGCGGGGGTACTTCCTGTTACCGATCTGGGCGTCCAAGCCAATCAAAACATACATGGGAAGCCTGCACCCGACATGGTAATCGTAACAGCTCCTTTATTTAGGCAAGAAGCCGAAAAACTTGCAGATTTTCGCAGATTAGAAAGCAACTTAGATATTTTAGTATTAGAACCAAACGAGATATATAACGAATTTAGTTCAGGTATTCCAGATGTGTCGGCAATAAGAAATATGGCGCGTATGTTTTATCAAAAATCTGGCGGCGCTTCAAAAACATTCAAATATCTTTTACTAATAGGCGACGGGAGCTACGATAATAAATGGGCTGCAAAAACAAACAATCATATTTTAACTTATCAAAGGGTAGAATCGTTAGGAAAATTGGTAACTTTCGAGAGTGACGACTTTTTTGGTTTGCTTGACATCGATGAAGGTGGGGCAGATCTACACGAAGGAGACGAATTAAACGGGTATCTTGATATAGGGGTTGGACGGCTGCCTGTTGAAACTAGTTTTGAGGCTCAAACCCTCATAGATAAAATGATAAACTATAGCAAAAACCCAACTTTAGACGCATGGAAAAATGAATTAACCTTTTTAGCAGATGATGCAGATAACGTAAGCGATAGAGAACTTCAAGTTCAAGCATACCAACTTGCCACAATCATTATGAACAAATATCCATGGTTTCACAACAACCTAATTTTTATGGATACCTACAAGCAAACATCTTCTCCAACCGGACAAAGATATCCTGCTGTACGTGAGGCAATAAACAGTATTATCCATAAAGGAACATTACTTTTTAATTATACTGGTCATGGCAGTCCAAATCAATTTGCGCACGAAGCTGCTATTGATAAAGCGATGGTAAATAGTTGGAGAAATATAAATTATTTGCCATTTTTTATGACAGCATCGTGTGAAATATCTCGTTACGATAATCATGCATTAAAATCGATTGGCGAAATGATTTTGCTAAACCCAAACGGTGGAGCAATATCAATGTTTACAACAACCCGTGTTGTTTATGGTAATAGCAATCACAGATTAAGCGTTAGTTTTTATAACAGAATTTTTGAGAGAAATGAAGATGGCAACTACTCTACATTAGGAGAAATAATGATGGATTCAAAGAATGCTCAACCTTTAAATGATCCTAACTCACGAAAATTTACACTTTTTGGAGACCCCTCTATGAAATTAATTATACCACCATATAGGGTTGTTACAGATTCTATAAATGGGAAAAGTATTCAAGTCGCTATGGACACAATAGGCGCTTTGCAAAAAGTTATAATTAGTGGTTCTATCACCGACACGTTAGGAAACCATATACCAAACTATAACGGAACAATACACACAACCGTTTACGATAAATTAAAAGAGAAACAAACCTTAGGTAATGATGGTCAAGAGCCTTTTTCGTTTTCAACCCAAGATAATATTTTATACAAAGGCAAATCCAAAGTTGTTGACGGTAAATTTAAAGTAGAGTTTATTGTACCGTTGGATATTGATTATGATTTTGGTAGAGGTAAAATAGAGTATTATTCACAAGATGGTTCAATTGATGCTCAAGGCGCCTTTAGATCATTTATTATTGGTGGTTCGAGCAACAATATTATAAATGATACGAAGGGACCAGAAATCGATGTTTACATGAATGACACTAATTTTGTTTCGGGAAGCTCAACAAATGAATCGCCACTTTTAATAGCACATTTTTTCGATGAACATGGTATCAATACCACAGGGAATGGTATAGGACACGAAATCACAGCTACATTAAAGCATGATATGAACAATACAATAATATTGAACAACCATTTCGAATCAGATATTGGTAGTTATCAAAGAGGAAAGCTTCAATATCAATTACTTGATTTACCTAATGGACCTAATCAAGTCACTGTTTGCGCTTGGGATATTGTTAATAACAGCACGGAAGTTAAACTCGATTTTGTGGTTGCTAATACAGAAAAGGCAGCATTATCTCATGTTTTGAATTATCCAAACCCGTTCACAACGCATACGAAATTTTTATTTGAACATAATCAACCTCATGTGCCACTTGAAATCACAATTCAAATATTTACAGTTTCAGGGAAATTGGTAAAAACACTTCAAACCACAATGCAGGGCAATTTATATCAAACAAATCCGTTAACATGGGACGGCTTAGACGATTTTGGCGACCGTATAGGACGTGGAGTTTATGTCTATATGGTTAAAATAAAAACACCTGACGGAAAAACAGATTCAAAATTTGAACGTTTAGTAATATTAAAATAAACAAAACTATTACTTTTGCAACAAATATGCTCTTTCAGCGTTATAAGTAAATTTCTAAGTATTAACTAATATAATTATGACTATCAAAAACCTATCATTTTTAACGTTATTTTTATTATGTCATCAGTTGTTTTCCCAAGAAGTAATTGATAGTATTGATGCAGGTGGAAAAAATATGCGTTATAATCCTGTACGTCACGCTGTTCCGTTTTTAACTATATCTCCAGACTCTCGCTCATCGGGTATGGGAGATGTTGGCGTCGCCACCTCGCCTGACATATATTCAGTAAATTGGAATGTTGGAAAACTTGCAAATATTGATGGAAAAACAGGTATAGCATTAGGTTACACACCATGGTTAAAAAAACTTGTTAAAGATATACATCTTTCATATTTAACTGGTTATTATAGATTAGACGAGAACCAAGTTTTTGGAGGCTCGTTAAGATATTTTTCATTAGGTCAAGTTGTTTTTCGCGATAATACCGGACATGAGGTTACTGTAATTATACCGAATGAGTTCGCTTTTGATGCGGCATATTCTCGAAAACTTGGCGCTTCGTTTTCTATGGGATTAGCAGCACGATACATATTTTCCAACCTAACAGGTGGTTCATACAGTTCAGGAACAGAAGTATTAAAACCAGCACATGCATTTGCTGTTGACTTAGGCTCATATTATCATACAAAATTAGAGTTAGGAGACTTTCCATCAGTCGTTACCGCTGGATTAGCTTTTACAAACGTTGGTACAAAAGTAACCTACTCGGAGAACAATAAATACTTTTTACCTATGAATATGCGTCTTGGCGGAGGATTAAATATGGAATTAGATAACTATAATAAATTGTCACTCTTTGCTGATCTTAATAAACTTATGGTTCCTACACATGCAGATAGCCTTGGTAGTGGCAGTAATACTATTTCTGTTCCTGTTGCAATTTTCAAATCATTCAGTGATGCTCCCGGTGTAAATGGAAATGTTTTCAGAGAAGAGATTCAAGAAATTATGATTTCCGTTGGCGCTGAGTATGTTTATAGTGAGCTTTTCGCGATCCGAGTAGGATACTTTCATGAGCATGAAAGAAAAGGAAATAGAAAATATATAACTGCTGGAGCAGGACTTAAATTTAACGCTTTAGGAATAGATTTATCATATTTAATTCCTGTAATTGCACACCACCCTTTGGCGCAAACTATCCGATTTAGCTTAGTGTTAGATATTGGAGCTATGACAAATTAATAACAAATAGAAATTAGAAATTAGAAGTCAGAAATCGAAAGTCAGAAGAAAACAGAGAGTTGTAAATATACTAACCAAACTGAATATCAATCAATTGCCATGCCTTTCGGGACGTGGATTATATTAGCATAAACAGCGCCGATTAGACACATACTATATTTATTTTATGCAAAACTTTAGAGTTGGCTTTGGATATGATATACATCGGCTTACCGAGGGTGAGACACTGGTTCTTGGCGGTATTGCTATCGAGCATTATAAAGGAACTGTTGCTCATAGCGATGGAGATGTTTTAGTACATGCTATATGCGATGCTCTTTTAGGGTCCACAGCACTAGGTGATATTGGAAAATATTTTCCCGACAGTGATAACAGTTATAAAAATATAGATAGCTGTATTCTTTTAGAAAAAGCATGTGAGCTTGTTCGCAATAAAGGATATGAAATAGGAAACATTGACTGTACTATATCTTTGCAAAAACCCAAAATTGCTCCATTTATCGAGTCAATGCGAAAAAAGATTGCCCAAACAATGAATACCAATATTGAAAACATAAGCATAAAAGCAACAACTGCAGAAGGACTTGGATTTGTGGGTGCAGAAGATGGTGTTGAGGCTTATTCTACCGTACTTATTTATAGAGAAAATTAGAAATTACGAATTACGTCATCGGCTTTGCCGCTTCGCTTGTCGAAGAATTACGAATTTTACCTGTCACCTGTCACCGACCACCTTCCACCAGTCACTATTCACCATCCACCATTTTCAAGGTTTAAAATTAATGACAAAAAAATAGCGCTGTTCACTACATTGAAAACAGCGCTATTTTTGTTTGAATAATTGTCTTATTCGCTAATTACTTTAAACTCAACGCGTCTGTTTTGTTGTCTTCCGTCCTCGGTAATATTGTCGGCAATAGGCTGACTAAAACCGTATCCCTCGTAGGTCATTCTCTCAGCGGCAATCTCTTGCGTGTTTATTAGATAATCGACAACTGATTTTGCTCTATCTTTCGACAATTTCATGTTTACTGCTTCACTTCCTACGTTGTCTGTGTGTCCACTAATCTCAATTTTCAGAGTGGGAACCTCTTTCATAACGTTTGCTAATCGGTTAAGCTCGGGGTATGACTCAATTCTTAAGTTTGCTTTTCCTGTTTCAAAGAATACGTTACGTAAAACTATCTTTGCGTCTTTCTTAATATTATTGAGTTTTATCTCTTTCTCAATTTCTCGATATGACGAAGTCTTAGGTATATTAAAGTTCTCGGAATGGAACAGATACCCATCAGCTTTAACAGCTAAACCGTAGTTCTTTCCAGATGGGAGTGAAACTAAAAAACGACCTGTTTTTGAGTTTGATTTGTTGCTGAATACAACTTCGTCTTTTTCATTATCGAAAACTTCAATTTCAGCTTCTATAGGATTATCGCTAATTGCATCGGTAACTACACCTTTAACAACGGTAAGGCGTATTGTTTTGAGTTCTACGGTCTTTTCCATTGCATTGTCTGTAATGGTCTGATTTAAACTCGCTAACAGATGGTCTTCGTTACTAAGAACCATAGGTTTTTCCGGACCTAAGAATGTAACTAAATAGATGTCGTGTTTTCCCATGCCTCCTTTACGTTTTGACGACAAATACCCGTTCCTACCAGTTGCGCTAATTACGAATGATAAATCATCGTCGGCAGTATTAATTGGGGGTCCTAAGTTTTCTGGTTTTGTCCATGTGCCATCGTCCTGTTTTACTGAACGAAAAATATCAAAACCTCCCATAGTGTTATGTCCCTTAGAACTAAAATAGAGAGTTCGTCCGTCTGGGTGCATAAATACACTCTCTTCGTCGTAAGGGGTGTTTATTGCTGGTCCTAAATTCTTAGCTTCAGACCATTTGCCTCTTGAATCTTTCGTAGAAGACCATATATCCTTACCTCCCACTCCTCCCGGTCTTTCACTAATAAAGTATAACATTCTGTCGTTATTGGCAAATGAAGCGCTTGATTCTTGATACTTACTATTTATTTCACTGCTTAGCCATTCGGGCCAACTCCATTCATCGCCTTTAAGCACACTAATTTGTAAATCTCCACTACCGCGTTGACCGTTGTATATCAATAAGCTTTGTCCATCAGCAGAAAGCCCTACTGTTGCATCCTCAGAGCGTGTATTTAAAGGGGGTCCGACATTAACCGGTACACCCCATCTTCCATGTGTTTTGTAACTTATGTAAATATCCTCATCATATTCATCATCGTATGCGTTTGGCTTGCCACCTACGGAGCCTTCTCGAGTTGAAGTAAATAGCATTACCGATTCGTCTGTCGAAATTACTGGCGAGTGGTCAGAATATTTACTATTTAATTCTTTAAGGTTGGTGATAAATGCACGAGCAGGCACTTTCAATAACTCTATTCCATTATTACACTCTTCAATTCTCTTAGTAACTGCGTCCATATCTTCTTTATCAGCTGGTAGTAATTGTTTCTGATATTTTGCATAATACTCTTTGGCTTCTTCAAACTGTTCGTTATACTGATAAGACAAACCTAACAGGTACAGAATGTCGGGCTGAACGCCAGGATTAAGTTCATACGCTTTTTTCATGTATGGTAACGCACTGTATCTTTCTATAAGTAAGTATATAGAACCAATCATATAGTTTAAATCCGAGTTATTGGGATTTATTACTTGAGCTTTTTGATAGCTATCTAACGCTTTGTTGTATTGTCCTTGCATGTAATACGAATCTCCATCGCGCATAGCTCTTAATGCAATACGCAGGTTCTCTCTATCGTTTCCGAATGATGATTTATCGAACGGGATATCTTGTGCCGACAAAAGTAGCGGTAAATTGAAAATAAGTATCAAAAGCAATATATATCTATTTCGCATAATCCTTAGTTTTTATAATAGTTAATATATTGAATAGCATCTACATAACCTAAGTCTGCCGCTTTTTTCCAAGCCTCTACAGCTCCTTCTAAATCGTGCTTCATCTCTTTAACTGCACCTAAATTTGCGTATGCTTCGGCATAATCAGGCTTCGTTTTAATAGCCTTATCAAAAGCTTCGAGAGCCTTGTCGTAATCTTTTAACTTCACGTATGCTGAGCCTAAATTGTTGTATCCGTAAGCGTAATCGGGTTTTAACTCAATTACTTTATTAAAATCTTCAACAGCTTTGTCGAACATCTTTTTGTCGATATATGCACTACCTCTGTTATTGTACGCTATATAGTTCTGGAAATCTATTTGTATTGCCATGCTATAGTTTAATATAGCTGCATCGAGATCCCCTTTTTTTCTAAGGGCGCTTCCATAATTGTTATAAACGATTGGTGATGAAGTATTTAAAGATATTGCTTTCTTGTAGTCTTCAATAGCTTCATTGTATTTTTCTGCCATTCTGTAGGCGCTTCCCCTATCGTTATATATTTCCCAACTGTCGTGTTTAGCTCTGATTGCTAACGTAAATGAAGCGATTGCTGCGTCGTAATCTTGTTGACGGAAAGCAGCTTGTCCAGCAAGGTAAAAGGCTTCAAATCCAGAATAACCGTTTTGAATGGCATTGCTTAAGTTTTCTAAAGCTTCGCCCAGCTTATCTATTTGATAATATGCTGCCCCTAAAGCATATAATGCTCTATTGTTGGTTTTTTCTACTGCGACAACAATCTTTAGCTCCTCAATTGCACTATCGTATTGCTCAAGAGAGCTGTAGGCAACAGCTTTATTTTGCCGAGCTCTATAAAAATTTGGATTGTGTCGCAAAGCCTCATCAAAAGCTTTTATAGCTTCGTGGTATTTCTTTTCGTTTAGCAACTGCACACCATTGTTATAGGCAATCTCTGCATCTTGATTTCCTGCAAGAATTAGTGTCGAAGCTGTATCTACTGGTTGCACAGCTTCATTGTCAATTTGCGCTATCGCCTTGAACGTAAATAGTAGTGATAGCAAAAATAAAAATGAATACTTCATAGGATTTGGTTTTCAACAAGTTAATTTATTTTTTTTTTTTCTAAGTTTAAGAACAAACGATAAATATACATGTGTTTTTGTAATTTTCAAAACAAATTCTGATCTATAAATTAAATAACGACTCTTTTTTTATAACTGTTTTTTATTTAACGCAACCATTTTAATTGCTGAAACAGCTGCCTCAACGCCTTTATTACCGTGTTTTCCTCCTGAACGGTCAATCGCTTGTTGTAAATTATTTGATGTTATTACACCAAAAATCACAGGTTTGTTATACTTCAACGATACCTCTGTTACACCATAAGTCACTCCTTGACAGATAAAATCAAAGTGTCGTGTCTCTCCTTGAATAACGCAACCTAAAGCTATAACAGCATCTATATCTTCTTTTTTAGCCATAAGTTGCGAACCTAAACTTAGTTCAAAACTTCCGGGCACATACGATATCTCAATATTTTCCTCTAATGCTCCGTGACTGATTAGTGTTTCAACTGCTCCTTTACACATAGCCATGGTTATTTTGTCATTCCATTCTGAAACGACTATTCCAAATCGCATTTTGCTGGTAGATGGAACTTTAGAGAAATCGTAATCTGATAGGTTTTTTAATATTGTTGCCATTATGTGTCTGATTTTTAAACAAAAAAGTATCACCACTAAAGATGATACTTTATTATCTATATATGTTCTGTGTTAATGTTTTATTTTTTTAACAAAAATTCAACGCGCGCAATATACTTCTCGATAGTTCTGCCTTCTCGGCTTTCACTGAAGTTGGATTGGATGTTTTTATAAACATCGAGCGCCTCTTTATATTTACCTAACTCTTCGTATGCAATGCCCGCTTTCATCAAGAATACAGGAGCATTAAAGGTGTCTTTTTTATTTTTTGCCGCTTTAAGGTAATACTGAATACCTTTTTCTATATCTCCCTTTTGGACATAAGCATCACCCATAGCTCCGTTTGCAATTGCTGAAACTATTATATCATTGGAAGAGAATGATTTAAGGTGTTTTATTGCGTTATCGTACTCTGATAAATTCAAGAAAGCTATGCCTGCATAATAATTAGCTAAATTAGCTGCAGGTGTTCCGCCATACTCATCAATAATATATAAAAATCCAAAATTATTTCCGTCTCCATAAAGAGCGAGCCTCATTGAATCTTGCTCAAAATAATACTCTGCTTGGAACATGTTTGCGGCAGCTTCCTCAACTTTTGGTTTATAAACATAATTTCTGTATCCGAAATATCCCAATACAACCAATGCAATGCCAATTACTACATAAATAATAATTTTTCGGTTGTCTTCTATAAATTGTTCGGTACGTCCTAATACCTCTCCAACATTTTCAATTCCAGCGGCTTTTTCTTTTTTCTTAGACATATTTTTATTTTTTATTTTTCGTGGCACAAAATTAAACATTTTATTGCACTATCAAATATTTAGCGCAATATTTTTTTTTGCTGGTTAAAAACAGTGTATATATCTGCAAATATTTCCTAATTATTAACTGATAAGTTTCATAACATCGTTGACAAAAAAGTTTCATAACATCGTTGACACTTAATGTCAATTTTCGTATCACAACATCGTTTACAAAAAAAAATATTTTTTTTGAGTTTTTTCTTTCGAAAAAACAGGATGAGAAGAAGTATTGTCGAATAAACATAGAGAAACCGCAAGCGGTTTCATTTGTGGGTTTTTTAAGGCATAAAGAGCCATCACAGCATATTATAATACAGAAATTTATCTCATTTTGTCAACGATGTTGTGACACACTAAACGTCTCTTAGAGTGTCAACGATGTTATGATATTTAACAATTAACTAATTAAGAGACTAGCATGAATCAAAAAACCATCATAATGTAGCTGATTGATAAAAAAATATTGTTTATAATGGATCAAAAAGCCAATAGATTAAAAATAGAGCTTTAAAATAATTATCTTTGTTCGCAAAATATTTATGTACACATTTATCTGGTTAAAAATATGCAAGTATTGAAAAAAATATCGTTGGCAGTACTGATATCCTTGTTAATGCTGCAATTCTCTTATTCTGTGAATGATACAACTATTGTTGTTACGCTATGTTACCCTGACGAGAGTTCACAAATGAACAACGTAATTCTTGCAAACTTGTCACAATCTTTACCTAAAGAGAATGATAAACCTTGCTTGAAGTACAATGTAACATTAAAGAGCCAAATTTCTCAAACTTCTGTTACCACATTTTACAATAATGCCAAAGTTGCCAATACTGTTGTGTTTCAAGAGTTTAGCTTGCGTGATTTAATGTTGCCTGTAACAGCTTTTATTGAAATTGAGTTTTACTCAGGACAATCATTAATTGAAAAAAAGGAGCTGCAATTTGAGATGAAGCAAAACGGTTTGTGCTATACGTACAATATACCTGTAGGGAAAGTCGTAACGGATATAAAATATAAAATACCTAAAATAGAGCTTGGACAGGCAATGTTAGATAGAATTGTTGCTCGTCAGCAAATTATAAGTGATTATTACACAGCCGATATACAAATTAAGTTGGCTGAGGAGGAGTTAAAAAAAATCGATTTAGACAATATCGAAAATAATGAACAGTATCAGAAAGTTTCGCAAAAATCTCTTGCTACCGTGGAAAGAATAAAGGAAAAGAGATTTGACGAAACTCTGTTTCTCAATGAACATGACCCATTAAGGCTCATTCCAAGATTAAACGAATTGCAAAATCTTGCACAAGGGAAAAAATCACAGTTAACTCAACAGACTGACAATATTGGACAAGAGTACTACAGATTAGGGGTTGCAGCCTTACAAAAAAATGATACAGTAAACGCTATCAACAATTTTAATAAGGCTGTTGAAGTTGAACCCAGATTATCAATGCCTTATGTAAAGTTGGCTTCGATAGAGTTATCTCGACGAAATCAAAATAAAGTAATAGAAATTATAAGATTTGTTGATAAAAACACAGATTTAGAACCACCAACAAGAGAAGAATCGAGCCTGTTAATTAACAATATTATTACCGAATTGGTTGAAGATGCAAGGCTTACGCGACAACAAGGCAATCTCTCTGACGCAATTTTGCTAATTGACTCATGTTATAGTATATGTTCATCAATTTCACATGTAAGTTGCACGAATACTCTTGATAATGAAAGAAATACAATTTACACTAAAATTCTCGAAAATTTTATCATGAAGAATGAAAACGTGCTGAAAGATAAAAAATATGATGGTTTTTTAACATTAACAGATTCACTATACAGGTTTTACATTCTATATAAAGACCATTTTAACAACCAAGGGTTAGTGTATGAGCATTTAAACAAATCGTACCAAGCGCTATTAAAAACGGGAGAAGAGAATATTGATGGAAATCCGTCAGTTACGTTAGACGCTTTAATGGCTTCTAAACAGTTATGCGAAACATATTCGGAAGTTTCTTGTAATCCGCAATCTAATGTACTGCTAAACAATGTTTTTGGAAACCTTTACAACATTATGATTGATGATGCAATATCGTTATTTGAGGCGCAAAACTATACTGCTTCTGATAGTCTTCAACAAAAAGCTTATGACTACTGTCAACAGCAAAATTTGTCAATTTCTGAGAAACACACAAATTTAATCAAACAGTTGAAAGAGCGCCACTATCACTCTATTATTGAGCGACTCGAAGCTTATGCCTATAAAGGCTGTAATGCTCTTACAATGGCTGACTCGGCAGTTAATATTCGTAAAACTTACAAATTTAATGCAGCTAACAATGAAGCTAAAGTGTACAAAGAGGCTGTTAACTTATGTATAAATCAGTCAATTGTTGATGCTGAAAAGGGTTTGATATCTAAACATTTTGAAGATGTAACAACATATCTAAAAAAAGCAGAACAGTTGGCAGAGAACTATAACATTGAATTAGAGCAAGCTACAACAGCAAGGATTGCTGAAATAAGAGGATTGTTAGAACAAAGTATTTGTAACGAAATTAAATTTAAGATTGATATACAAATCAATGCAGCCGATATTCATCTGAAAAACTTGGAGTATATATATGCTATTGTGGCTTTAAAAAAGGCGAAAAATATTGTTGAATCCAACACAAAATGTGGCTTTACAACAGACGAAATAGATAATAAAATTAAATACTGCAACTTACCTGCAAAATTTCAGAGCGATTGTGAAAAATTAGTCGAACTCATTAATGGTCACAAATTTGAAGCTGCAACAGCAAAACTCATTGATATTGAGCAAACATATCCCGATAGCCTATTGCAGCCTTACGCATTGAAGGCAGTAAATACAATCAAATTTGTGAAAGAGTACGACTATACACCTTTTACGCTCGGAGCAGTTGAATATCTCGCCGATCACGGCAAAACAGAGAACGCTTTGAATTTACTATACTTTATTTACGAAAAAGATGTTCCTGCAGACTTAACCGACAAAGCTCAGGATAAAATGGGACGAAGTCTTGCTAAACGTGATGTGGTAAATCAAAAAGAGTCTAATCCAAAAGAGGTTTGTTATCAATATGTTAGACACGATAAAAAGTGGTTCAAAAAAATGATAAACTCATATAAAGCACAATGGAAAAAGTCAATGGTTTCTTAATAATATTTCTGCTTATATCAATTGGATTATCAGCCCAAGAGTATAAAAACAGTGACAATAAATCAATAACTTATATAGAATACAATGTAGAGGTAGGAATTGACCAATCTTTGTTAAAAAATGACACTATAAGCCAAAAATTTGCTACAAGTCCTTATATATTGTTTCAATATGAGAACTATTATACTGATAGATTAAGGTTGAACCTTATGCTTGTACCTGTAGCTATCCACAAAACAAAAGATGAGACACAACTGTTCAAAGAGCGATGTTTTCAACCCGAGTTTGGAATATCTGGCAGTTATCTGATATACGGCAACTTATGGTTTACTGCTGGCGTCGGATACGCTTACAGACTCTCTAAACAATATAGAAGGGGCGCTGGAGAGTGGACAGCAGCTAAATATAAGCAACCCGGTCCATTCGTATATAGTTCTGTTGATTACTGGATTAGACCATCGCTTGGGTTAAAAGTAACTTCTGTATTTAATAAAGAGGGATACACTTTCAGAATAGGAATATTTGTAAACTTTGAAGCTATCGAACGCAGAAGCAGGAATAACAATGAGCAATGAACAATTACGAATTACGAGTTACGAGTTACAAGTTACAAGTTATGAGTTACGAATTATGAGTTACGAATTGCGGAGTGAACAATTAACAATTAATTCCAAACCCTGAAAATTTAGGTAATAGAAAATATATAATTGTCACAGTTTTAATGTTTTATTATTATTTTTTAAGTTTAAATTTACAATATAATAAGGATAATTTCTAACACTTTTTTAGGAGAGTATCGAAAAAAAGAAAACAGGCTTAATTTTTAGGGTTCAGGCTTTTAAAACATTATAAAGTGAATAAAATCAATAAATTGACAATAATGTCATAAAGATGTCGTAAATAAACCGTTATCAAGAAGATTGTTTCATATATAATTTTGCGAATGAAAATAAAATCAAATTATTTATGAACGAAATTGGAGAAAAGATTAAAGAACTAAGAAAGAAAAAAGGTCTTTCACAAGAAGAATTAGCTGAATTAGCAAATGTCAACTTAAGAACAATTCAAAGAATAGAAAACAACGAAAATGAACCTCGTGGGCATACATTAAATCAAATTTGTAAGGTTCTTGATGTAAGTGCGGAAGAGATATTGGATTATGGCAAACAAATTGACTACAGTTATCTCTTTTACTTTCACCTTTCGGTTATATCATTCATAGTAATTCCACTCGGAAACATAATTATACCTATGATTCTCTGGCAAACGAAAAAGGAAAAGATAATTGGACTTAAAGAGGTAGGAGCAAATCTATTGAATTTTCAAATTATATGGACAGTTTTATATTTCTTATCGGTAGTGATCTTTGCTTTTCTTAAAATTTTGCACGTAAATTCTTACTATCTTTTATTTTATATATTTTCAGGACTGTGTACTTTAAATATAATTCTTCCTATATACTTTGCTTACAGTTCAAAAAAAGGGAAAATAGAAAAGAGGTATCCGAAAATATTAAAAATTATTTGTTAAATATCATAACATCGTTGACTTCTTGCTTTCTTTATCAAGCAAAATGTCAAGTTTAGGTAGTGTCCTGATACTGTCCTAAAAATTGTGCATTTTTTAGGACACTACCCTTTTAACTTTCAACACTTCGATGGTTATTGAGCGAAGTCGAAATACTCCGCTTAGCGACCGAGCGCCCGCTTTTAACTTTTACTTTTAACTTTTAACTTTTAACTTTTAACTTACTTAAACACATCTTCTTTTATTCCTTCTCCTTCGAGTGACAATTTTTGAAAATATTGAGGAGTTTTTTGCCCGGTAATGGCTTGAATATACATTTTGGCTAAATACATTGAAAGCATAAACCCTTGCCCACGTAATCCTACCATAAGTCCTTTTGCTGGGTCAACAATCATTCTTGGCTCTACATAGTAACCCGCCCAAATAGCTTGCATTCCTACAGATGTTAGCTGTGGAATCCAATCACAAAAGACTTCAGATGCAATATTCAAGAAATCTTTATCGTTGATAGTCAGTGGTTTATTTGCGTGCATTGGTTCATTTGCAGGCGACGCACATCCAATTATCTGACCTGTTTCGGCAAGTTGCTGACCATAAACTGCAGTATAACCTTTGTAATTCCTACGATCAATTAACATGTCCAACGATTTTCCGTTTATTCCCAACATAGGCAATCTGCGTGTGATAAACGCTTGGTGTTTAACTGGATATAATCCCGTTTCGTAACCTAATTGTCGTGCAAATTTATCAGCCTCATAACCTAATGCATTGATAAACAATTCTGACTCATATTCAATATACTCTTGATTGTGATCTCTAACTAATGAAATATACTTATTACCAGTTTTTTCAACTTTAATAAGCTTGCAATCTTCGAGTATTTCCCCATCACTTTTAATTCCTAACTGACGAATTAAGTCGATTGTAAGACCCGGTGTAGCCTGCCAACAATCTTTGGTAACTAATGCTCCTAAATACTTAGTTCCGTTGGGATTAAATGATTCACTTATCTCTTTTTGGAATTGCGATGGAGCTATCATATACGCATTACTCCACTCTCGCGATTTATCTAAAGCTTCATAGGTAGCTTGGTCGTGTGCAAAAGAGATATAATTGGTTTGTTGAAAATTGATATTGCTTATTTTTTGTAACTCTTTAAAAATCATAAGATTGTTCGTTGCAATATCGGCAAGCTCTGGAACGCTAAATGCTGGTCTTCCACCTGCAATATTTCTCCATGATGAGCCGCGTCCGTAATTTATTAGTACTGGCTTCATACCTGCCTCGGCAGCATAGCGGAATAGAGAACTTCCTGCCATTCCACCACCCGCTATTAAAACCTGTGTTTTAACTCTGCGCGGCGCCTTCCCTTTAAAATCGACTATTATTTGTTCTTTAACGTTTTTGGGATATATTTCTCCCATTGAGAGTTGATTTGACATTGGACCACGTGGAGTTGCTTCACCAACTATCTGTATGCCTTTCCCTGCCAATGTTGTTTTTAATCTTTTTATACATCGTTTCCCTCGACAAGCTCCCATGCCTAAACGCGTAGTATGTTTTACCTCGTCAATTGATATAAATTTACGATTGCCAATGGTCTCTAATATCTCATCTAACGAAACATCATCACAATGACATATATACTTTTTCGACTCAACTCTATCTTTGTACGGAGAAAAAATTATTGGTTTAGGGTAATTCTCTTTTATAATAAAACCACGAGCCTCTGTTAACTGACCTGTCAATCCCGAAGTAACTTTTACTCGAGCTAAATTTGTTTTATTTGGTTTAACCATTACCTTTTCAACTACACCTTCGCCAAGTTTTTCACCATTATTGTTTACTATAAACACCTCAGCGCCTTCTACAACTTCATATTCAACAGGCAAAAAGAGTTGCTGTCTTTCAATATTGTATCCAAAAATAGCGAGACCCGGACACATTGTAACACAAATCATACAGCCAATACACTTATTGTAATCAATTTGTGGCACAGTACTCGACGATGTTTTTGTAATAGCGCCATGTGGACAAGCAAATGCACAGGGATTACAAGCAAATCCGTATAGACAATCTATCATAACGAATGGTTTTTTCATTCGTTCAGGAGAAGGCATATAAGGTTTATCTATAATTCTTGTTGGATGTTGTTGAGAATCAATATACTCTTTGCTTATTCTTAAAAAATCGTTATAATTATATCGTGTCCCTAAATCTTCGAGTATCTCGAATGCAGCTTGTTTGCCTCTCAAAACTGCACTTGTCCCCTCGCCTATTCTTATAGAATCGCCAACACCATAAACGTGTCGTCCAAAAATCTCTTTTCCTTTAGTTAAAAGTTGGTCGTCTGGAACCAGTCCTGTACAAATATTTATCAAGTCAATGCCTTCAATAACCTTTTCTGTTCCCGGAACTGGCTTAAAATCTTTAGCTTCAGCTATTACTGCACCAACAACACCTGTATGATCAGCATTTGGAATAGCTTTTAGCAAAACATGTGAAGTGTAAATTGGAATACCGAGGCGACGAACCCTGTTAGCTTGTACAGGGAATCCCCCTTCGTGTGGCATTGCTTCGATGATAGCTTTAACTTTAGCCCCTGCCTGTATTGCCTGATAACTCGTTAGGTAGCCAATATTTCCCGCTCCTACGGTTAAAATATTTTTACCCAATAGAGTAAACTCATTATTCATCATTTTTTGCACAACTGCAGCTGTATATACACCTGGAAGATCATCATTTTCAAAAGCCGGCATAAACGGTACTGCTCCAGTTGCAATTACTAAATGCTCGGCATCTATGTAAAATATTTCATCTGTTACTATATTTTTTGCAGCTAAGCGTTTATCTTCAAGGATATCCCAAATAGTTGTATTTAAAATAATTCCCGAACGATCGTCTCCCGCCAACGTTTCTGCTATGTCGAAACCGCGCATGCCACCAAATTTTTTCTCACTTTCAAAAAAGAAAAACTGGTGTGTTTGCATTGTAAATTGACCTCCAATACGGTCATTATTATCGATAACAATATTATCGACATTATTACTATTAAGTATTTCTCGTGTTGCCAATCCGGCAGGACCTGCTCCAATAATAGCTACTGTCGTTTTAAATATTTTAGTTTGTTTATCTAAGTCAACCTCCTTAATCTTAGGATTATAATCTTTCGGGATTTCAGAAACTTCTTTAACGTTATCTACTTTGGTTATACAAATACGCCTAACATCTCCGTCAACAAGCATTTCACAAGCGCCGCACTTACCAATACCACATTCAAGAGACCTATTTCTATCGGTTAAACTGTGACTATGAACAGGGTAACCTGCTTGATGTAATGCTGCCGCAATTGTTAAACCTCGTTCGCCGATAATATCTTCTCCGTTAAATTTAAACGTGACAGTATCACCTGATGGCACTGTCAAAATAGGGTGTTTCTCAATTTTAAACATAACTATTCATTTTTTTTTACAATTTTGCTTAACTATTCGTTTTTATACAATGATAAAAATCATAACAAATGAAAACAAATGTCAGTATTTGATTTTTTGTTAGAATTTTGTACCGAGTTACGTTAGATAATGAAACTAAATGAGAAATTCGTAATTCTTCGACAAGCGAAGCGGTAAAGCCGATGACGTAATTGCTCATTGTTCACTTCGGCTTCGCTCTGTGCAAGCATTACTCATTGCTCATTGTTAATTGCTTTTTTCTCAATCAACTTTTCAATACTCAACATTTCGTCACGATAACGTGCTGCATTCATAAAATCTAACTCTTTTGCTGCTTGCTCCATATTTTTTTTGGCAGCCTTCATTAGTGACTCTAAGTCTTTCTGCGACATATATTTAAAAACCTCCTCGGCAACCGATTTTGACTCGGCATCGTGTGGTTTATACACTTTGGGCTTGTTAGCTGGCAATATTTCTGTTAATACTTCCGACTGTTTTTTTACAATCTGTTTGGGAGTGATATTGTGCTTTTTATTGAACTCTATCTGCTTTGACCTTCGGCGATTGGTCTCATCAATAGTGAGTTGCATTGAATTGGTTATTTTGTCGGCATACATTATAACCCTTCCGTTTAGGTTTCTTGCTGCCCTTCCTGCAGTCTGTGTTAAAGAGCGTTCTGAGCGTAAAAACCCCTCTTTATCAGCGTCTAAAATTGCAACTAAGCTCACTTCGGGCAAATCAAGCCCTTCACGCAGAAGGTTTACTCCTACCAAAACATCAATTATACCTTCTCGAAGTTGCATTAAAATCTCAACACGATCGAGTGTTTCAACTTCTGAGTGAATATATTTTGAATTAACATCTAACTTTTCAAGATACTTATGTAGCTCCTCAGCCATTCTTTTGGTAAGTGTAGTAACTAAAACTCTCTCTTTTTTATCAACACAATATCTAATCTCCTTTAACAGATCGTCAACCTGATTTAGCGCCGGTCTAACTTCAATAACAGGATCTAATAAGCCTGTGGGCCTTACAACTTGCTCTACTACAACCCCTTCCGACCTTTCTAATTCATAATCGGCTGGCGTGGCGCTAACATATATTACGTTGTTAGTAAGCGACTCGAACTCCTCAAACTTTAAAGGTCTGTTATCAATTGCGGCTGGCAGTCGAAACCCATATTCTACCAATGTTGTTTTGCGACTATTATCGCCACCATACATTGCTCTGATTTGTGGCAAGGTAACATGCGACTCGTCAATAACTGTTAAAAAGTTTTTTGGAAAATAGTCTAACAGACAGAAAGGTCTGGAACCCTCACTCCTTCCATCAAAATACCGGGAGTAATTCTCTATACCTGAACAGTATCCGAGTTCACGTATCATTTCTAAGTCAAAAGTAACTCTATCTTGAAGTCTTTTTGCTTCAAGATGCTTTGACTGACTCTTAAAATATTCAACTCGTATATCCAAATCCTTTTCAATTAGCCTAATAGCTCTGTCAATTCTATCTTTGGTAGTTACAAAAATATTTGCGGGGAATATTGTCAGTTCAGAGCGTTTTTCGATTGTGGTTCCATCAATTGGGTTAAAGGTTGCTATCTCGTCAATCTCATCTCCCCAAAATGAAACCCTTATCGCAAATTCTCCATACGCAACCCATATTTCAACCGTATCGCCACGAACACGGAACTTGCCACGAGCGAATATATTTTCATCACGGCTGTATAGCGACTCAACCAATTTTCGCAAAAACAGGTTTTGTGCAATGGTTTGACCTTTTTTTATGGTTATAGTGTTATCGTAAAAATCATCGGGATTACCAATACCATAAAGACATGATACAGAGCTAACTACAACAACATCGTTGCGTCCACTCAACAGAGCTGATGTTGCCCTAAGTCTTAATTTCTCTATCTCGTCATTTATGCTTAGATCCTTTTCTATATATGTGTCGCTAACAGGCAGATAGGCTTCCGGTTGATAATAATCGTAATAAGAGACAAAGTATTCGACTTGATTATCTGGGAAAAAATCTTTAAACTCGGCGTAAAGCTGTGCGGCTAAAGTCTTGTTGTGACTAAGCACCAAAGTTGGAAGTTGAACCTGCTCAATAACATTCGCTATCGTAAACGTTTTCCCCGAACCTGTAACACCAAGCAACGTTTGAAACCTGTTTCCATCAATTATATTTTGTGATAATTGGCGGATGGCTTCGGGTTGGTCACCTGCAGGACTATATTCAGATACAACCTTGAATTTCATAAACTTAAATCAATTAGCAATGTGCAATGAACAATTAACAATTGGTTGAAAACTTTTGGCTTTTAGCTGTTAACTGTTGACTATTAGCTGTTTAGCAATATAATATAAAAAAACGTAATATCTTGTTTTCTTCACACACATTTACACTTCACTTCTATACACTTCGACAAGCTTCGACTATGTTCGGTATAACGCTCTGCTTAACGCATCGCCGGCTTCCAACTTTCTACTTCCGACTTCACACTTCCGACTTCGGTCTTCTGTCTTCCGACTTATTAATTTTATTTCTTTAAATAAAAATATATCGGAAAGTGGTCGCTGTAGCCGTTGTAATATTTTTCTCCGCTATATGTTCTTGAAGGGGCAAGTTCTCCCTTTTTGGTTTCGTAGCAAATCCATTCGGGCGAGAAAATAAAGCCTTTTCCGTCAGTTCGCAATCCTCTCTTTTTATTTACTAATGACTGAGATATCACAATATTATCAAGCATGCTAAATTCGCCTCCATAAGAATAAGTTCCTTTGTTTTCTTCATACAACGGATACATTATGTTTATTAATTCGGCATCAGTATTAAGTGTTTTAGCTCCTAATACGTGATAAACAGCCGTATCGCCTGGAGTGTCATTGAAATCTCCCATAATAATAAGTTGTGACTTTGAATTTCTTACCAACAGCGAATCTACATAATAACGCAAAGTTTCAGCCGCAATAATTCTTGTGCGTTCTGTTTTTTTCGCGCCGCCCAAGCGACTTTTCCAATGACTAACAAATACATGCAGAGTATCTTTTGCCAAAATTCCTTTTACATACAAAATATCACGTGTTCTATACCTCTTTAGCGTATCAGTATATACAGGTAAAGGTCTCTCCTCCAAGAGTTTAAATCTATTGCTGTACAACATGGCAACATCAATTCCACGAGGATCAGGACCATCGAAGTGCGAAACTCTATATTTGTTTTTAATTAAAAGCTCTTGATTGGCTAAATCTTCAACAACTGCCCTGTTTTCGACTTCTATCAATCCTACGATATCGGGCAATTGTTTTGAATCTATCGAAGCTATTACTTTTGATAGATTTAGTAGCTTATTGTTGTATTTTTCGGTATCGTACTGTTTTTTTCCTTGCGGAGTAAAATCCACGTCTAATCCAGAACTTTGAATTGTATCGAACAGATTTTCAACATTATAACTAACAACTAAGAATGTTTTTGATGGTTGACACGAAACAATAATTAAAGTAAATATAATGCCTAGAAAAAGGATAATTTTGTTTTTCATTGATTTAATAAATAGTTAATTGCGAGTTTGGGAAAATTTCACTACAAATACTCAAATGAAAATATTTGCTTTGAGTGCTTATCTAAATATTTGATTTATACGATTTTAACTCTGAAATCATATCATCAATTGATTCGACAAAAATATTAAATAAAGATCTTATTTCGGCTTCATTTGGAGATTCTTTTGATAATATTTCAATTTGTCTCATAACCAATCTCAAATTGTGGTTTCCCATCATTGCAAACGATGATTTTAAACTGTGAGAGACTAATGAGACATTTTTCCAATCTCCTGTGGATATAGCTTTTTCAAGATTTTTGTGATATTCGGGGATTTGCTCTAAAAAGGTATCTATAAAATCGCATATTAAATTATTGTCATTTCCCGTCGCTTCTCTTAAATAGCCAAAATCGAGATGATTATAATTTAATAAGTCTGGGTAATTTTTCTCAATTAAAAAGTCAATTTTCGATATCAACTCATCAGGTTTATATGGTTTGGAAATGTAGTCGTCCATTCCTTCGCTCAAACATCTCTCCTTTTCACCTTTAATTGCAGCTGCGGTTACTGCAATAATTGGTACAGTATTTACGGGTGAGCTCATTTCGTTTCTGATATGACATGTTGTAGAATATCCGTCCATTTCGGGCATGTGCAAGTCCATGAGAACTAAGTGATAATGATTGTTCTCCAACTTTTCAATCGCCTCGACTCCCGATTCGGCATATTCAACCTGAAACCCACTGTTTTGCAAAATAGAAACTGCCAGCAACCTATTGATACGATTATCTTCAGCTAACAGAATTTTAACTTTACTTCTTATAGGATTTTTTGTAAACACCTCCTCTGTTTCAACAACATCTGTTGTTTTTTCTACCGGTATGTATGTTATTCCGTATGTTATAGTAAACGAAAATTCCGAGCCTAAACCTTTACGACTTTTTACTGTCATTTGTCCGCCCTGCAACTCCACTAATTGCTTTGAAATTGTGAGTCCCAAGCCTGTTCCACCATACTTTCTTGTTGTGCTACTCGATTCTTGGCTAAATGATTGAAAGATGTCATCTAGTTTCTCTTTGTTTATTCCAATTCCCGTATCGATAACGCTAAATTGCAAGGAAATAGCGCCTTCTGTTTTATCTATCACCTTGATTACAAGGTTGATGTAACCTTTTTCTGTAAACTTTATTGCGTTGCTTATCAGATTAGTAAGTATTTGCGATAAACGAAGCTCGTCGCCTATTAATGTGGGTATTTTATCGGGTATTTTATATTTCAGCTGTAATTTTTTCTCATTGGCTTTTACAATTTGCTGTGAAATATTCTGTTCAACAACAGCCGATAAATCAAACGGTTTCTTTTCAAATTCGAGCTTGCCAGCTTCAATTTTTGAAAAATCTAAAATATCATTTATAATTAAAAGTAGTGACTCTGCTGATACCATAATGTTGTCGAGATATCCGCGTTGAACCTGCGACAACTGAGTGTCTGACAACAAGCTTCCCATGCCGAGTATTCCGTTCATAGGTGTTCGTATTTCATGACTCATGTTTGCAAGGAAACGTTCTTTTGCCTTGACCGAACGCTCTGCTTGTTCTTTTGCATATAGTAGGGCAACGTTCTGCTCTTCTATTTGCGATAACATTGTATTGAAACCTTTGTTGAGGTAACCTATTTCATCATTTCTATCATCTTGTGCCCTAATAGAGAAATCGCGCTTTTCGGATACATCTTCCATAACTTTTGCGAGCTTCATGACGGGCATTGTAATAATCTCTTGAAGTTTAATAGCTAATAAAAATGCTATTGCCAACGCTGTAAGCAAGATAATAGCGATTACATTAATAAAACTCGACTTACGTTCGTCATACTCTTCAAGGTCTGCGAAAATAGTGACTTTGCCAATTTTTTCGTCTCCTAAATATACATTCCGCCAAACGTAGAAGCCCGTTTTAAGCAATACAGAACTGTCTTGCTCTGACAAAAACAGAGGTCTTTCATAATTTGTAATATTGTCGGTATATTTAGCTAAAGTGTCACCAGAAGCCAAACATATACTTGCACTCCTAATATTTGGATTTGCAGCTAATGAATAGAGTATTTCATGTGCAGCAGCAACATCTTTAAACATAAGTGCGGCAGTACTATTACTTCCAATGATACCTGCCATCATTTGCAAATTATTTAATGTTTTCTGCTCAAATTGTTTTCGGTCATAGGCAAAAAATATACCTCCTGCCAAGATCAAGGCTATTGAGGTAATAATAATGATTACTCCTACAACCTTTATTTTTATGGATATATTGTTAAAACTCCACTTCATTGATAGTAACTATCTTAGCTAAAGACAACAGTTTAGAACTAATGATTATTTCATTGTTTTTTGCCGTTGTGTTGTTTATTTCAAATCGGTTTCGGGAATATTGTGGAGCAAAATTTATTATGCCTCCAATTTGACAAAAGCCTTCTAGCTGGTCTCCAATTGTTAATATTGGCTTGTTTCTAACGGCTCTTATCAATTCAATCATCTCACTTTTAGGTATCCCCCCAACAAACAAAATGTGACACTGCTGTATCTGAGAAGGTTTATTGTAATATTTGACTACAAAGGCTCTATTGCCTACAGTATTGTTTCTTATAGTACGTTTAATAATATCTCCAAACATATCCATTCCATAAACGCCTATTACGAATGGCGATGTGCTGCTCGAAAAACACGATTCTGGCCACGTAACAAATTTAACAAAATTATAAATATACCCCGCTTTTACCTCATATTCAGTATATTGTTGAGAATAAAGTTCCTCCTTTGTTGGTAGTAAAACTACCAGCACAAACAAAATGAATATTGTTTTAAACAGTTTATTCATAACTTGTTAGCTCAAATACATTAATCTCAACACGACGTTTTAAGCCAAAAACATCTTTGTTCTCTTTAAGTTCAGAGGGTGAATAATCAATACCATGGGGTATTATTATTGCCCTGTACCTATCAACACCTAAACCAGAAATATGTTTTAAAACTGATTTTGCTCGTCTTTCCGATAAATGCAGATTATATGATTCAGCTCCCTGTGGATCGGCGTAACCGTGCAGTTCTACCCCTAATTTACTGTTATTGTTCATTAAATCAGCTATTGACTTAATTATAGGATAAAACTTTGATGCAATAGCTATATCATTAACATCGAAATAGATAGTCTCTTTAAACAGGATATGTCTATCTGACTCTTTCGATTTACGGAATTTTAGCTCTGCATCGCTATCATCTGTTATTTTGGGTACTTTAATCCTCTGCTCATCGGTTTTTATAGGCGATACAACTAACAACGTATCACTTTTGTAAATTTGCTCTGTGAGTGATTTCGAAGGATCACCTTCACGGTAGTATGTAGGCGAAACTACAACTTCATCGTAAAGTGTGTTATGATCCAATATTGCTAAACTCAAACTATCGGTTTTTTCAATGGCTTCTCCAATTAAATCAAAGAGCGCAGAATAATCTTTATCTGAAGAGTATTGATTTTGATGTTTTGTTGAAACCATTTTGTCTAAATTCTCTAATCCGATGCTGTCGGTTTGACATATTATATCTCCTATTAATTGTAGTAAATGATCGTAGTTTTTTAGTTCATCATCTTTATCATCAACAATTAAACTATCACCCAAGTATGTTTTATAAATATCATAAAAAGTGTTTCTAACTTTCAAATTTTCACCAATACGCCGATTTTGAATTTCAATTGACTCAAGAAATACTTCTTGATACAATTCGTAAAAATATTTTTGTTCGGGGATAAAAACACTAACTAATTGAGGTAAAAATCCATCGGCTTCAATATAAATATCGTAGTTTCTTCCGGGAGGAAATATCATCAAATATCTGCCCGTAAACTCATCGGGGCTATATGCATATTTTACCCTCTCCTTTGTCTCATTGTCATAAACTTTGATTTTTGCTTTATGTGGTTTTGGCGGTGTTCCTGCTTTTATCGAACCTTTAACCATTGTTAGAGGAATATTTTCTTGCAAATCTGTCGAAAATATTTTATACCTGCTTGGATAAAAGTTTAACGCTTGCGCAAAAAATGCTTTTTGACCTTTTGCGTCAATTCTATAATACTTGTCGTCATATACAGTGTTTGCAAAATCAATACTTACAGGAGTTGTCCAAAAGCCGTTTTCATTTAATTGTGTAGCGTACAAATCATATCCACCTATTGACTGATGACCTTCTGAAGCAAAAACCAATCTTTTCCCATCGGGATGCCAGAACGGCATATCCTCATTATGTGGCGTATTGATGGTTGGACCAAGATTAATAGGATCTGACCATGTTCCGTCTGAACCAAATACTGAGCTATACAGGTCTATACCTCCCACTCCACCGGGACGGCTGCTACTGAAAATACAAGACTGCCCGTCGTGGCTATATGAAATGCCATATTCACCAAAACGACTGTTTATAACATCAGACAATTTTTCTACATTTACAATTTTCGTATCCTTAATCTGCGATGAATGCAGATTGCACGATGTCTTATCTCCTACTGACAGGTATAGCGTAAATCCATCAAAAGAGAGTCCTGCCAAATCTACTTGGTTTATATCCATGTTATCGGGTAGCTCAAGCTCAATTGGCTCACTCCACATATTGCCACCATCACTGTGTGATATCATAAAACTTTTCCTCATACTATTGACATCACTGACATCATAAGGATAAGAAATGCGGGTAAATATCATAGTCTGCATATCCGCAGAGATAAGAGGAGAATATTCAGAGTAGGCTTTATTAATAGTTTGCGGCAGCAGTTTTATACTTTTATTTGTTCTATTGCCGGCTATTTTTTTAGCGTTAGCCGAGGTTTCAATCATCCTTTCGCAATATTTTATAAACCCATCATCAGAAGGCGCTTTGTTCAAATATGTAGAAAACTGTTTTATTGCCTTATCGAAAGCAAAAGTTTGATGATAAAGCGTTCCCAACTGCCGATGAACCTCAATAGGCAAATTACGCATCTTTAGCGCTCTTTCGAAATATGGTATTGCGTTGAGTTCCTGACCTTTAATCTCTAAGTAAGTTTTCCCAATCCAATAAGAGGGTGTCAGGTCATGCCTTGTGATTGAATCTGCAGAACGAAAACAAGCAAGGGCTTTATGATATTTTTGGTTAGAGTACAGACTCTGACCTGTCTGCATCAATGATTTGAAATTCGTCTGAGCATCCACGAAAGCGACGGATGCAGAGAATATAAATAGAAAAATGCCAATTATCTTTTTCACTTAATAATAATTTTTTCGCTAAGTTAAACATTATACAGTACTTAAAATAGCTTTGAAAAGATTATTTTTGACATATGTACAACAATTATCTACAATTACAAAACTACTGATTAATTTGTTATCAAACAACAAACTGCTGATTATTAAATATTTTCAATAGTGAATTGATTGAAAAATGAGTGAAAAATAATGTAAATATTTTTGACGATTTTGGGAGCATCCAACACAATGCAAAAACTGAAATAACGTTATGCAAAAAAACTAGCCTAAAAATAACTACTAACATATATGAGACTCTTACTTACCATATTACTTCTCATTTTAGTACAAATATGTAGTGCCCAAAATGATTTCTACTCGCAACTTGTTTCTGCCGCCCTAGATTTGACAAAACAAAATGTACAATATGACCCAAGCTATTATTCAATCCCTTATCCTAACGGCGACATCGCAAGCGACAAGGGTGTTTGTACAGATGTCGTTATCAGAGCATACAGAAAACTCGGCATAGACCTTCAGAAAGAGGTGCATGAGGATATGAAAGCCAACTTCTCACTCTACCCCAAGATTTGGGGACTATCCCGAACAGATACCAATATAGACCACAGAAGAGTACCAAACCTTATGACTTTCTTTTCAAGAAAGGGCGCCACGCTTCCAGTTACAAACAAACCGGAGGACTACCAACCCGGTGACATTGTTTGCTGGGAGCTTGACAACGGCATGACACATATAGGAATAGTGGTTAATAAAAAGTCTTCCGTTTCAAACCGATACCAAGTCGTACACAATATAGGAGCCGGACAGGTTCTTGAAGATTGCCTCTTTCAGTTTAAGATAATAGGTCATTACAGATATAAGAATTAAAAATCCTCAAAAGAGGGTAAAAAAGTTCTCTTTTCTTCCTGATTTCTAATAGATGTTTTGATAATTCGTAAGAAAAATAAATACCTTTACAATCACAATTACCATATTAAAACATTAGAGCTATGATTAAAAGATTTTTCTCCACACTTATCGACTTGTCGATACTCCTGATTTTCAGTCTTCTATTTTGGGCTGTTTTGGGAAGCGCATCGGGAACTATATTCAACAATACCCATTTCACGGACGATACAGTTGCCGAAAATAACTTCAAATTGATTTTCTCAATTTTTATACTGTTCGCTTTTATTTATCACACAGTTATTGCTATTCGGGGCTTATCGTTTGGAAAACGTCTAATGGGAATAACAATCGAAAGCCAAACTGTTAGCAGAAAACGATTGATTATAAAAGAGTTAGTGTTAAAATGGGCACTATTTTACACTTTACCTGTTTTGCTAATGTTTATTAACTTTAAAATAGGCGCTTTAATTCTATTGGCGATGATACTGTGTTACTTCGTTGCAAGTCTGATACTTTGGCGAAAACGCAGAGCGACACTAATTGATGCCATTTCGGGCATAAAAATCACAACAAAGGACGACGAGGCACTATCAACCCGAAACATGCACAGGTTGTCAGTATCGGCACTTTTTATCGATATGAGCATTATCTTTTGTTTAACAACGGTTGCAAACACCTTGATTTCAGAGCTATATAATGTCGAGTATTTTAATATTTTCTTCGTAACCGTTTTGATATATCACGCACTCACTATTTTTACACAAGGCTCGACAATTGGCAAGCTAATGCTTGGACTTAGAATAACAAAAGATGATTTTGCGCTTAAAACCATTTATATTATCAAGCGAGAAATCCTGTTTAAATACATCACTTTTTTTGCCATTCCTTATGTCATTTTGAGAATCATTGGCATTATCGACCCTTACTGTCAGTTTCTCAATATCATTACTATTGTTGGGTTTATTGCCATTATTTACTTTAGCCATTATGGCGAAATGTGGTGGACATCGCTGGCGGGAACAAGAAAAAGCGTGGAGAAGAAAAGTATCCTTTCTACAACGCTACTTTTCGCAACGGTACTAATAATTTGTATAGGCAGTTTCCTGTTTGTACAAACCAAAAACAATGAGTTTCAAGAGAGTAAAATGAAATTTTTGGGATTTGAGTACCCTTTTAAATTTAAAACCGCTAAAAATCTTGATGTTACAGAATACACATCGTTCCTTTCCAAGCAAAACAGCTCTCCGAAAGAGTACATACTTAACCTTTTTGAAAAATACGATATTGTTATTTTGTGTGAAAATTTCCACGGTGAAGCGACACAATGGGATTTAATTTTCGATATAGTTAGCGACAAACGTTTTATCGAAAATGTAGGTGCAGTTTTTACCGAATACGGTAGCGCTGCACATCAAGATAAAGTGGACAGATTTCTTTTTACACACTACGAAAGCGATACATTAAGAGAAAGAGAAGCGGCATCAATTATGTGGTATATGTCGGGTGGATTTTATTCATTTTTGGTAAACCTTAACAAGTTAAACTCAACGCTTGACGACAGTTTAAAGGTTCGTGAATATTTTACAGATATGATTGATTGGGATTATTTTGTAACTGGTTCAAGACGCGACATCCCACTTATAGAAAAACGCGACAGTCTGATGGCGCAAGTAACTATCGACTGGTACAATCATGCGGTAGAGTCAAGCTCACGGAACAAATGTCTTGTAGTCACTAACTACCGACATGCTTTTGGATACCCCAATGGAGTAGAACAAATAAAGGATAATCCAAAATTTCTTAACCTGACATCAGGCTGTCAAGGTCACTATATTTTTGAGGCAATCCCTGGTCGAGTGGCTAATGTAATGCAGTTAGCGCCCAGAAAAACTCAAAAATTCTTTTTCCCTTTCGTGTTCAATGAGCTTATACAAAATGGCAAATGGCAAAAAGCATTTGAAGAGATTGGAAATCAGCCTTTAGGCTTTGATTTAAAGGGCTCGCCCTTTGGCACAGACGGCTTTGATATGTATCCATTGCGTGGAGGCAAACTAATTCACACCTATCAGGACTTTTTCACAGGTTTAATTTTTCACAAACCTTATGAACAGCTTATAAGCGCCGATTATCCGTATCAACGTTACGCTATGGAGCAGGAGTATTTTCAAAAGGAAGACCGACTGAACCCAACACAATTAGATTATATCAGAAAATACTTTAGAGACGAAGCTATGGAACCCGATACAGAAAGATGGAAAATGTCAGTAAGTCGTATAAATTTCGTGGAGCTGTTATCCTTAACAATTTTTGCAGCTTTGGGTGTCATATTTGGGCTATTTCATTATTTGAGAACAGTATTAAACAATAGACAATCAGCGAAATAAGTAATAACAGTGCGTCTCGACAAAAATATTTTTCAAATAAAATTACCGCCGAAACAATACGATTTACAATATAAAAGGTTAATTTTGGGGAAAAAGCAAACTAAAATTATAATAATATGTACGACAAATTTCAAAAACATCTACAAAACGAGTTAAAATCAATTGAAGAGGCAGGATTGTATAAACACGAACGGATAATTGTATCTCCACAGGGAGCTGAAATTAAAGTCAGCACAGGTAAAGAGGTGCTTAACTTTTGCGCTAATAACTATCTTGGACTTTCAAATAATCCAAAGTTGATTGAAGCAGCTAAAAAAGCGTTAGACACACATGGTTACGGAATGTCATCGGTACGTTTTATTTGCGGTACCGGCGATTTACACAAAAGTTTAGAGCAAAAGATTGCTCAATTTTTCGGAACAGAAGACACAATTCTTTACGCAGCCTGTTTCGACGCTAACGGCGGCGCTTTCGAACCACTCCTAACCCAAGAAGATGCTATTATCAGCGACTCTCTAAACCACGCTTCAATCATTGATGGCGTTAGGCTCTGTAAAGCTCAACGATACAGATATAAAAACGCAGATATGGCTGACCTTGAAGCCCGGTTAAAAGAGGCTCAAGCTCAGAGATTTAGACTTATCGTTACGGACGGTGTTTTCTCAATGGACGGGAACGTAGCCCCAATGGATAAAATATTTAAGCTTGCAGAAAAATATGATGCAATGGTAATGATTGACGAGTCACACTCAGCCGGTGTTGTTGGAAAAACAGGACGCGGTGTTACCGAGCTATACAACTGCATGGGAAAAGCCGAAATGATAACAGGAACACTTGGAAAAGCTTTTGGTGGTGCAATTGGCGGATTTACAACTGGTAAGAAAGAGATTATTGATATGTTACGTCAACGTTCACGTCCATATCTTTTCTCAAACTCAATACCACCACTTGTTGCAGCTGCTGGTATTGCAGCATTTGACAAGGTTACAAAAACCAACGACCTACAAGACAAATTACACTACAATACAGAGTATTTTAATAAAAAGATGACAGAAGCTGGTTTTGATATCAAACCAACACAATCGGCAATATGCGCGGTAATGCTCTATGATGCCAAGCTTTCACAAGACTTTGCATCTATGCTTTTAGATGAGGGTATTTACGTTACCGGATTCTATTTCCCCGTTGTTCCAAGAGGAGAAGCACGAATTAGAGTACAACTGTCGGCTGTTCACACACAAGAACATCTCGATAGAGCTATATCTGCATTTATTAAAATAGGTAAAAAACTTAAAGTAATAAAATAGTCACAAAGTACTGAATTACAGAAAAGTAATAAATTTACACTCAAGGCAAAAAAGATAGGATGATAGCTTTCTCCTATCTTTTTGCTTTTGCTCTGTGATGTGAAGAGGTACAAGGTAAAAGGTAAAAGTAGGGTAGCGTTCTGTCATTGAACGAATTCTGAGATTAACGCTGGAATTTTTTGTCCGTAGGACAATCCGCTTTCACCTTTCTCCTTGCAACTTGTACCTTTATTACATTCTAATTTCAAACGCCTATCATCTAAAAATTTAGGGTATAGGAATGACTGGCAAAACGTTTTTTTTATTAGCTTTGTCGAAAATAAAAACAAAGAGATGGAAAAAGCAGTAGTAATAATCCCAACATATAACGAGAAAGAGAATATACGTGCTATTATTGAGGCAGTTATGAATTTAGATAAAGGCTATCACGTATTGGTCGTTGAAGACAATTCCCCAGACGGAACGGCACAGATAGTAAAAGAAATGATGAAAACCTATACCGATTCGTTGCATATTTTAGAACGTCCGGGCAAACAGGGTTTGGGAACTGCCTATATAGCAGGATTTAAGTGGGCTATCGAAAATGGCTACGACTATATTTTCGAAATGGACGCTGATTTTTCACACAACCCCGAAGATTTGGTGCGCTTACAACAAGCCGTGATTGATGGTGCCGACTTGGCTATCGGTTCAAGATATGTCAATGGGGTTAATGTTGTTAATTGGCCCATGGGAAGAGTCCTGATGTCGTATTATGCTTCGGCGTATGTAAGATTTATTACAGGGATGAAAGTGCGCGACACAACAGCAGGATTTAAGTGTTATCGCAGGAAAGTATTGGAAACCATCGATTTAGATAAAATAAAGTTTAAAGGATACGCTTTTCAAATTGAGATGAAGTTCACAACTTGGAAACACGGTTTCAAAATAGTTGAAGTTCCGATAATATTTACAGACCGCACTCAAGGCACATCAAAAATGAGTGGTGGTATATTTAGCGAAGCTGTTATGGGCGTTATAGAACTAAAAGTTGGAAGTTGGTTCAGGGAATACGAAAAAGTTAAATAAAACACCTTGCTTGCATAACAATAAAATACAACAAGTTGGCAGAAACATTACTTATATATAATGCACTGATAATAAACGAAAATGAAAGTTTCATAGGTAATGTTTTTATCGAAAATGATATTATTAGTGATATCAGCGCTCAACCCATAAACCGTAATGCCGACAAAACAATTGATGCCACCGGACATATACTTTTACCCGGAGTAATTGACGATCAAGTTCATTTCCGCACTCCCGGACTGACCCACAAGGGCGATATAGAGAGCGAATCGAAAGCAGCCATAGCCGGTGGAGTTACATCGTATATGGATATGCCCAATGTTGTACCCCCAACAACATCAATTGAAAACCTTGAACAAAAGTTCGCAATTGCAAAAGAGAAATCATGGGCAAACTACTCGTTCTACTTTGGCGCAACGAATGACAATATTGACCAAATTAAGAAGTTAGACCCAAAACAATTTTGTGGGATTAAGGTATTTATGGGTTCATCAACCGGAAATATGTTGGTTGATGATGAGACTACACTTAACCGAATTTTCTCCGAAATCCCTGCACTGATTGCCGTCCATTGCGAAGATGAAGCCACAATTAAAAGAAACACACAAGCAGCAGTTGCAAAATACGGAGACTCAATTCCAATAAGCCAGCACCCTATAATTCGTAGCGATGAGGCTTGCTATAAATCAACGCTAAAGGCTGTCGAGTTAGCTAAAAAACACAATACAAGACTTCACGTATTGCACGTAAGTACCGCGAAAGAGCTTTCGTTATTCGACAACACTATTGAATTAGGACACAAGCGAATAACAGCCGAAGTTTGCGTTCATCACCTTTGGTTTACCGATGCCGACTACAACTCAAAAGGCGCGCTAATAAAATGGAATCCTGCGGTTAAGTCACTTAAAGACAGAGAGGCTCTAAGAAGTGCCATAAACAGCAACTTAGTTGATATTATTGCAACAGACCACGCTCCTCACACTTTCGAGGAGAAACAAAATCAATATTTACAGTGCCCTTCTGGTGCACCAATGGTACAACACTCCTTAATTACTATGTTAGAGCTTGTTAAAAAAGGGGTATTCTCGTACAACAAAGTTGTTCAGAAAATGTGTCACGCTCCTGCAAAACTGTTCAGAATAGAGAAGCGTGGCTTTATTAAGCCCGGATATTACGCTGATTTAGTGATTGTTACCCCTAACGCAAATCAACAAGTAACCAGCGAAAGCATACTCTACAAATGTGGCTGGTCGCCACTTTTGGGAGAGACATTCTCGCACAGAGTATTAACCACCATAATCAATGGGAAAATTGTATTTGATAACGATATATTTATCAAGCAACCTGTTTCAGCGTTAACATTCGTTTGTGATTAGAACACAGATGACGCAGATTTGACGGATTAACACAGATTACTGAGTTAAAAGTTGAAAGCAATACAATTATAAAAACACACCTAGTTATTATGAAACGCTCAATATTAATTACCGCAATAGCTTTAGTATCCGCTATATCAACTTCAAAAGCAGTTCCCCCAACTTTCCATTCGATTTTAACAAACCAACTGCAAAAATACAACTTTCTTGACAACTATGACTCATGCAGATACGTTTACAACGAGTTCTTAAAGAGTGACAAACCATACTACACCTCTGATATAGAGAGTTTAGTCGAGGTTGCCATTTTTATGCAAGACACCGCAAACGCAATTGCTTTATTTAAAGAGCTTTTGATGAAAACCGAAACAGACACCACTATCTTGAGCCAAAATCCAAAACTGAGCGCATTAAGAACATACCCACAATTCCAACAGATTGAGCAAGAGTACGAAAGCCTAAAACTGCATTACTATAAAAACTTCAATCGCAAGCTATCTCAACAAATTTTAGAGATGTACACTAAAGACCGATTTATCAGAGTACAAGTGCCACGAGACAGCGATTGCAGACCGACAATTATGGAGAAAACAGACCGAGAACACTTTGAAACAATTAAGAAAATTGTTGAAAAATCTGGTTTCCCTACTCTATCACAAATAGGCGATGAGGCGTGGAAAGGTCTTTATATTATATTTCTCCACATATCGGCACTTTCAGAACAACATTTTCAATATGCCGATTCTTTATTAAGGAAACAAGTTGATTTGTTTATTCTCGAGCCTTGGAGATACGCAAACATGGTTGATAGTTATCTGCACTTTAAAAACATTCCCCAAAGATATGGAACATTTACTGTTCATGATGAAAATAATTCTCCAACACATGGCAATATTTTCGAACCAGAGAATTTAGACAGAAGGCGATATGAAATAGGATTAAACTCATTCACATCATTCTCTAAAGCGCTAAAACACAAAAAATTACCCGATGGATATAACTATATTGACCCACTTGAATATTATTTTGAAAACAAAGAGAACAAAGAGAACACAGAGCACACAGATTAAACGGATTACCACAGATTAGCTAGTTAAAAGCGACGCACTGAGCGTAGCCGCTACGTACTGAGCGAAGTCGAAGTGAAGTGTTGAAAGTTAAAAGACAAAAGCAATACAGTTAACAATTTTTCGTTTTCCAAAAAATCCGTGTTTATCTGTCAAATCTGTGTCATCTGCGTTCATGCAAAAATGAAAAAAACATTTATACTACTCATAGCAATCACAAATCTGTTCACCCTTTCCAAAGGGCAACAGAGTGGACGAGACATATTCCTCTACATCTCGGAAAAAGATAGCCTGCAAAAGCCAATAGGCGGTTGTGTTGCCTATTGTGGCAACTCGATGTTTGTGTCAGCCGATGACGGCATTATGAAGATAAGAGTTTCTCAAAAAGATAGTATTTGCGAATTACGCCATCTCGGCTTTGAACCATTAAAAATTGACGTAAGAGAATTAAATTCAGTTGTCAATAGAGTTGAATTGAATAGAGGCGCAATCGAATTACCTGAAGTTGAAGTTAATGCCAAGAAAATAAAATACAAAAGACGTAAGGTTGGCATAACAAGTAAAGATATTAGTCACGTAAGCCACATTGGTAGAAGAGCTTTATATATACCAAATTACAAAAAAGTCGAGGGATACACTATTGAGACAATACACGTTTATGTTCATGAATATGGAAATCCATACACTCCATTTTACATTACGGTTTATGAAGCAGAAGCCGACTCAATTGCACCAAAAAACGAATTGAAAAAAATAGGACCAATAAGGACGGTTGCAAAATCGGCAGGAGCTTATCACGTCGTTGATATATCGAGGCACAAGATAGATTTTGGCAAAAACGGAATCTTCGTTGAAGTGGAAGCAGACCCAGAAAAAGAGCCTGTTACAGAATACAATAAAGTTGGCAAACGTACATTTCAGAAAATTAACGATACACTTGGAATTGGTTACGCCTGGCAGGAAGTTAATAAATTTTATTGTTGGCGCTATGTCCCTGATAAAGGCTGGCAAAGAGAAAAACTACCTGAAACAAAATTACCCAAGAGAGCAGTTCCTGCAGCGGGAAATCTTATGATATACTCAATCATAGTTAAAAGGAAATAAGGCAATGAACAATTACGTCATCGGCTTTGCCGCTTCGCTTGTCGAAGAATTACAAAATAAGTCATCGAGTTTGCCGCTTCGCTGGTCTAAGAATTACGAAGTAAACAATTGAAACGCAGATAACTTTTAACTTTACAAACTTTTAACACATCGGCTACGCTCACTTCGGCTCCGCTCAGCGACCGAGTGCAATGCTTTTAACTCTATTGCTAATTGCACATTGCTAATTGCTAATTGCTTAAAGTAGTCCCAAAGACTTTAAAAGATTGGTATAAAACATTATTTGCAGTTGCATGCCCTCACCTTTTTCGTAATTGAATCTTACACTATAAACGTTATGTTCAGCGTCCAATGTCCACATTCTAACCACATTGCCATCATTCAAAGCTTGTACCTCATCAGCGCTTTTCAAGCTACGGCAATTATCGTCTGGTCCGTATAACTCCTCAAGTTTTTGTAGTAACAATTTAGTTTTGTCGGTAGATATCTCTTTCTCTTCGCTGTGTAAAGTTACATTTATATGATTTGTTCCTGTAAGATTTGATTTTTCAGTAAAAACGCGAAAAACAACCGTATCAAAAATACCAAACTCCTTCCATGGTAACTCTTTTCTATAATCTATTAGAAACGAGTCCAATATCTCTTCACTATAAATCTCTTCATAGTCATCTTCGTAGAAAAATGTTGTTAAATCGTAAGTGATTAAGTCTAAAATGTGTTTTGGTTTCGACTGCACTTTAAATGATCTCATAACAGAATAATGTATAACTCAAAGCTCTTTTTTAAAAAACGAAATATCATTGAGTTTGCAAAATTATCAAATTAAATTGAATAGAATTAAAAATAAAAATAAATTGATAAATTTAACTAAACATTATGATTTTTCGCTCACTCATTTATGTTAAACATCTTAAAATAAAGTTGTTTATTACGTTCTCTTATAGAAAAAAAATATTAAAGCAACAACTCCTTTTCTCCTTGTCTTATAACTACAGGCTCATCGGCTGTACAATCTACAACGGTTGAACCCTCGTTATTGCCTATACCTCCATCGACAACATATGTGACAATATCTTTATAATTTTCGTAAATCAACTCAGGATCAGTAATATATTCAATAATATCGTCGTCATCGTTTTTTACCGATGTTATAACCAACGGCTCGTTCAAAGCACGAATTATTTCAAGTGCAATATTGTTGTTTGGAATTCTTATCCCCACACTTTTTCGACTAAACTTCAGCAATTTGGTCAATTTATTATTTGCCTCGAGTATAAAAGTAAACGGTCCTGGGAGATTCCTTTTCAACAGTTTGAATGTTTGTGTTGAAAGAGGTTTAGTGATATCGGATATTTGGCTGATATCGTAACACATAACTGAAAAATTAGCCTCTTTAACTTTTTTGTTACGTATTTCTGCAAGTGTTTCTATTGCTTGTACATTACTTAAACTACATGCAATACCGTAAACTGTGTCGGTTGGAATAATAACTAATCCACCGTTGGCAAGAGATTCAACAATCTGACTAACTTGTCGTGGATTTGGATTTTCTTTGTATAGTTTAATTATCATAACGTTATTCGTTTAATTTTTTGTAATCAGCAAGAAATTGTTGCAATCCTATATCAGTAAGGGGGTGTTTGAACAAACCCATAATTGCGTTAAGCGGACAAGTAACAACGTCTGCACCTGCTTCCATACAGTTAATAATATGCATTGAATGACGTATTGAAGCCGCCAAAACTTGTGTCGGAAATTCGTAATAGTTATATGTATTAACAATTTGTCTGACAAGCTCCACCCCGTCAGTACAATTATCGTCCAGGCGACCAATGAACGGCGATACATAAGTAGCACCTGCTTTAGCAGCCAATAGCGCCTGACCGGGCGAAAATACCAAGGTACAATTTGTCTTTATTCCTTTGTTAGAGAAATACTTAATAGCTTTAATACCATCTTTAATCATTGGTACTTTTACAACAATATTTTTGTGTAACGAAGCCAATTTTTCTCCCTCTTTAATTATACCTTCATAGTCGGCGCTTATAACTTCAGCGCTCACGTCACCGTCAACAATATTACATATCTGAACATAATGGTTAAGTATGTTTTGTTCGCCTTTGATTCCCTCTTTTGCCATAAGCGAAGGATTGGTTGTTACGCCGTCAAGAACTCCAAGATCTTGAGCCTCTTTTATTTGCTCAAGGTTCGCTGTATCGATAAAAAACTTCATATTGTTTTAGTTAAAAGTTAAAAGTTTGTAAAGTAGAGACAGGACATGCCCTGTTTGTACGAAAGTTAAAAGTAATTTACAATTAACAATTCAAACAAAAGTTTACAAAGTTAATATTTTTCGGTTAAAAAACTAAAGGTAAAGATTCAAAAATCAAACAAAAATGATGTAAATATTTGTGCTATATGAAATAAAAGAACTAAATTTGCAGCCGATTTTTGTATGTTCTGAAAAGATATAACACTAAATATCTTGTCTATACATAATGTCTAATATATTAAAATTAAACTGTTATTAATCAAAAATGAACGAAGAAAACAAAAACTCAAACGAGGCTTTAACATCCTCAAAAGATTTTGATTGGGAAGCGTACGCCTCCGACATGTTGGTCGATGAAACTGCCAACCGTGAAGAATTAGAAAAAATATACGACAATACAATGTCGTCCATTGCTGAAAATGAAGTAACCGACGGAGTTGTAGTAGGAATGAACAAACGTGAAGTTCTTATTAACATTGGTTACAAATCAGAAGGTGTTATAAGCATATCAGAATTTCGCTACAATCCAGATCTAAAAGTAGGTGATACAGTAGAGGTATTTGTGGAAAGCCAGGAAGATAAAAATGGCCAATTGGTTCTATCACACAGAAAGGCAAGAGCGTTAAGATCATGGGATCGAGTTAATGAAGCTCTTGAAAAAGACGAAATTGTTAAAGGTTACATCAAATGTCGTACAAAAGGCGGTATGATTGTGGATGTATTTGGAATCGAGGCATTTTTACCTGGTTCACAAATTGATGTTAAACCCATTCGCGATTACGATGTGTTTGTTAACAAAACAATGGAGTTTAAGATTGTTAAAATCAATCAAGAATATAAAAATGTTGTTGTTTCGCATAAAGCTCTTATCGAAGCTGAACTTGAACAACAAAAGAAAGAAATTATTGCCAAACTTGAAAAAGGTCAAGTTCTTGAAGGAACCGTTAAAAATATTACTTCGTATGGAGTATTCATCGACTTGGGCGGCGTTGACGGTTTAATTCACATCACCGACCTTTCATGGGGACGTATATCGCACCCTGATGAAATAGTAAAATTAGATGAAAAAATCAATGTCGTTATTCTTGACTTTGACGATGAGAAAAAACGTATAGCGCTTGGTTTGAAACAACTTACACAACATCCTTGGGAAGCTTTAGACAAAGAATTAAAAGTTGGCGACAAAATTAATGGTAAAGTAGTTGTTTTGGCTGATTATGGCGCATTTATTGAAATAGCTCCGGGCGTTGAAGGATTAATCCATGTTTCAGAAATGTCGTGGTCGCAACATTTACGAAGTGCACAAGAATTTATGAAAGTTGGCGACGAGGTAGAAGCTGTTATTTTGGCATTAGACCCAGAAGATAGAAAAATGAGTCTAGGAATCAAACAGTTAAAACCAGATCCATGGACAGATATCGAAACAAAATATGCTGTTAATTCGAGACATAAAGCAATTGTACGAAACTTTACCAGTTTTGGAGTATTTGTAGAAATAGAAGAAGGTGTTGACGGTCTTATACATATTTCAGACCTATCATGGACGAAAAAAATTAAACATCCTGCCGAATTTACAAATATTGGCTCGGAAATTGAAGTTATGGTATTAGAAATAGATAGCGCAAACCGTCGATTGAGTTTAGGTCACAAACAACTTGAAGAAAACCCATGGGAAGTTTTTGCAGAAATTTTTGCCGCCGACACAATTCACGAGGGAGTTGTTATTGAAATCAATGAAAAGGGCGCAGTTATCGCATTACCGTATGGTGTAGAAGGATTTGCAACTCCTAAACATATGGTAAAAGAGAACGGAAATCCTGCAAAAATCGATGAAAAATTAGAGTTTAAAGTTATCGAATTTAACAAAGAAGCTAAACGAATAATTGTTTCCCACAGTCGTACTTTTGAAGATTTAGCAAAAGCAGAACAAGAAACAGAACGCAAAGCAACAAAGAAAGCCTCTAAAAAATTGAAAGAGAGTATTGAAAAAACAACTTTAGGAGATATTGCAGAGTTAGCACAGTTAAAAGACGATATGCTTAATAAGGACACTAAAAAGAAAGGTTCTAAAAAGGAATCCGAGGTTAAGGAGTCTAAAAAGAAAGAGCCTGAAATTAAGGAGTCAGAAAAGAAAGAATCCAAAGCGAAAGATCCTGAGATAAAAGAATCTGGAGGTAAAGAATCTAAAAAGAAAGAGCCTGAAGTTAAGGAGTCAGAAAAGAAAGAGTCTAAAGCTAAAGATTCTGAAATAAAAGAATCTGGAGGTAAAGAATCTAAAAAGAAAGAACCTGAAGTTAAGGAGTCAGAAAAGAAAGAATCTAAAGCTAAAGATTCTGAGATAAAAAAATCTGTAGTTAAAGAATCTAAGGTAAAAGACTCAGAAGTTAAAGAATCAGAGAAGAAAGAGTCTAAAGCTAAAGATTCTGAAATAAAAGAGTCTGACGCCAAAGAGTCTAAAAAGAAAGAGTCTGAAGTTAAAGATCCAGAAAAAAAAGAATCTAAAGTTAAAGAATCTAAGGTAAAAGACTCAGAAATTAAAGAGTCTAAAAAGAAAGTGTCTGAAGTCAAAGAGCCTGAAAATAAAGACTCTGAAGAAAAAAAATCAGAATAAATGCAAATTAATTTGTATTAAATGAAAGGATTTGTTATTTTTATCAAAAATTAGCACCATGGAATTTAAAATAGAAAAAAAGGACAAGTTCACACTTATTCAAGTGATGGTTGATAAGCTCGACACGCACATTGCACCGTCGTTAAAATCTGAACTCGTATTAATCGCCGGAAATGGTGAAAAAAACATCATACTAGATCTTAACCATTGTCGCTATTGCGATTCATCAGGTCTTAGCGCTATTTTAGTAGCCAATCGTTTATGTAAAAATGCAAACGGCGTATTTATTCTTTCAGGTTTGCAAACAGCTGTCGAGAGATTAATTACAATATCACAGTTAGACACTGTTCTGAGTATCGCAGAGAATATCGATAAAGCACAGGAGATGCTTGAGAAAGAGTTGAGCAAAGAATAACAAATGCGATTTGAGTTAACCATACTCGGATCGGGTTCTGCTCTACCGACAAGTCTCCGTAGTACAACCGCTCAAGTATTGAACATACTTGAGCGGTTCTTTTTAATTGACTGCGGTGAAGGAAGTCAACTTCAAATCCGAAAACTTTCACTACCACTCAATAAAATTAACAGGGCTTTTATCAGCCATTTACACGGCGACCACTTCTACGGTTTATTTGGCTTACTCTCCACCTATAATCTTATGGGCAGAAAGAAAACATTTTATATACATGCCCACAGTGACTTAACGCCGATGTTAGAAACAGTTTTAAAAATCGGCTCTCAAGAATTATCATATACGATTGAGGTAATTCCGTTAAATTTTCAAAATCCTGAAACAGTATTTGAAGATACAAAAGTTAAGGTTACAAGTTTTCCATTAAGACACTCTATACCTGTTTGCGGATTCCTGTTTGAAGAAAAGCCTCGACCTCGTAACGTTATTAAAGAGTTTGTTGAAAGCATGCAACTCACCATTAAAGAGATAAACGAATTAAAAAGCGGATTAGATATTGTTAGAGACGGTAAAACGTACAAAAACTCAACGTTGACGAAAGATCCTCTAAGTGTGAGAAAATATGCTTTTGTAACCGATACACTCAAATGTTCAAACATTATTGAAATAATAAAAGATGTAGATATACTATATCACGAAGCCACTTATTTACATAAAGATTTAAATCTTGCACGCTTATCGTGTCATAGTACAGCTATACAAGCTGCTCAAATTGCACATGATTCTGGTGCAAAAAAACTACTATTAGGTCACTACTCAAGTCGATACACTGACCCCAAAGTTATTGAAATTGAGGCTCAAACAGTTTTTGAAAACTCTGTTGCCACTATTGATGGAGATGTTTATATTTTAGGAAAAGCAACAAGAAAAAAGTCGCCTTGATAAACATAGCGACCGATAAACGGTAACAGAGTGCAAAAAATCAATTTACGTATTATGTACTTACTATTAGACTATTACATTATATAACAAACCCCATTGAAAGTTTTAGCATATCAAAATCTTTAAGTTCTGATCTGGGAATCTTTTGAAAATTATAAGATATATCAAAATATATGCGCAAATTCCGAAAAATATTTTTCTCAACTCCCAATCCTATAATAATTCCATATGAATAAGTATCAATATTATAAAACGACTCCTTTATTATTGAATAAGATCCCCCAAATCGTGCTCTATAATATATATCATTAACATGTTTTAACGGAACTATTAATCCACATACGAATTGTGTTGTCTTCAATTCGTTATCAGTCACGACGATATCTGGAAAAGCAACAGTGTCTTGTACCTCGATTTTTGAAAACAAAACCTGACCATATGGCCTGATTTTATAAGTCTTAGGATTACCTATTTGTACTCCAAACCCCCAAAAATATTTTGATTTGGTTTCATACTTCTGTTTCAATTCGTCGCTACGGATAAAATCAACTCCATTTTCAAAATATGGACGAACAAGAAATAGTGGTTTTGTTACTGTATCTTGCGAGTACAGCGAAAGATATAACAATCCAATTAATAAAGTTAAAGTGATTTTTCTCATAAGTTTAAATTTATTACAAACATTTACAAAAAACAAGTCCAATCAATTTGTTATAGTTTGACTCATAAATGTAAGAACTATTTTCGGATAAATGGAACGAATCTTACGGGGGCAATTACTTTAGAGTTAACTTTTCCGTTTACTTTTTCAACTAAAAGCAAGTTTTGAGTTTGGTATTGAGGTCCAACAGGTATAACCAGGCGACCGTTATTTTTTAATTGTTCCAAAAGTGGAGCAGGAATAGACTCAGGTGCTGCGGTAACAATAATGGCATCGTAAGGAGAATGCTCCTCCCAGCCTAAATACCCATCTCCCGACTTTATGTGCACATTGCTATAATTCATAGACTCAATTACTCTTGTCGCCTGTTTTGCTAGTTCATCAACAATTTCTACCGAATAAACTTCACACCCTATCTCAGCTAAAATAGCAGCTTGATATCCTGAACCAGTACCAATTTCTAATACTTTCATGTTTATTTGAGGCTTAATAGACTCTGTCATAAAAGCAACAATATATGGTTGAGATATTGTCTGACCGTATCCTATAGGCAGAGGTGTATCCTCATAAGCCATACTTGTATATTCGTCAGGAACAAATTTGTGTCGTTCAACATTTCTAAAAGCATCTAATACTAATTTGTCTGAAATGCCTCTGTTTTGAATTTGAAATTGAACCATTTGTTCTCTCTCACTCTGTCTATTATCCTGACAAGCCATTGATAATGCTAATATTAAAATTAAGACGATTTTCACTTTTATATTTTGGTTTTTATAAGTCTGCAATCGCATCTAAACGATAAAATATATTAATAATTACTTTACTGCTTTAGAATAACAATAACGTGGAAAAACTAAAAAAGCGGCTTAAGCCGCTTTTTTTAGTGTCTGATTACCCAGACCTGTATGTCTCTATTTCTCAAATTCTGATATTCGGCAAAGGCTTCCCTTCTTTCTACATAACTATTGAATGATACTCGCCAAAAACCGTGGCTTTCCATAAATACCTCTGAATTACTATAACCTTGAGATTTTAGCTGGTCAGCGAATCGATAAGCATTATTCTTAACTTTAAAGCTACCTGCTACCAAATAGTATTTTTTCTGATTTAAAAGTTTTTGTTTTGCAGCTTCCTCTTCTGCTCTAATGCTATCTTGAATTCTCTGTGCCTCTTTCTCTTTTTCTGCTTGCGCTAGAAGCTCAAGCTCTCTTCTTTTCTCTTCTTCTATCTTCTCTTGTGCAAGTCTCTCTCTTTCAGCTTTACCTGTCCACTCATCATAATTTAAGTAAAACAATCCACCAGCGACGCCTAAAACAACAATAATTCCAATTACAATCAATACTGTAGCTGTTTTGTTTTTCCCTTTTGGTTTTTTAGTGGTAGTAGGTCCTCTGCCTGGAGGCGGTGGAGGTGTTCCAGGTTTAACTGTTGGCTTTGCTTGTTGCGTTGGAGGAACAGGCGCTCCTGGTTTTACTTGAGTTGCTTGAGGAGTTGGCGTAGTTGACTTACCTTGTGCTGTGGGTGGCACAACAGGTGGTTTCTCCTCTGTTTTGTCTTCAGCTTTCTCAATAAGTTTTACAGGTTCATCTTGTACCTTCTGTGATTCCGCCGGAGTTTTTCCCGCCTCCTCTTTTACAGGGGTTTCTGTTTGACTTTCATCACCAGGAACAAATTGAATCCCTCCTCTTTCGTCTCTAACTAAAGAGCCTATTGAAGCTATAGGAAACTTTTGATTAGTTTTTAATGCTGCTATAAGTTCTTTTGCAAATTCTCTAACCTTTTTGAAAGCATCGTCTTTTGAAATTTTTTCTTTTGACGCAACGTGATTTATCAACAAACCATCGTTGTACTTTAAAAAGTCGTTAAAAGTTACCTTTCTTTTTCCTGCCTCAAGCTTTACCATAAAGGCTCCAAAATCGGGAACAATAACTCTGTTATTCGTTTCTAATAGTTCGGAAATGTAATTTGCTATCATATCATTTTGATAATTTATTCGTTACACTGACAATTCCAACGCAATATATGTTTTTTTTTTGTTTTAAGCGTTATATGTTGGTTTTTTTTTGACCAAAATACTACTTATTGATGTGACAAGCATAAATATTATGCTGTAAAACAGGGAAATAAAGGTTGCAAGGAGAAAGTCGAAAGTTTGCGGTGCACTTAGACTCCGCTCGATGCACAGCCGTTTTTTTACCATCCACCAACCATCTTTCTACTTGCACCTTTCTTACTTCGGCTTCGCTCAGTGCAGAGCGGCTACGCTAAGTACAACGCTTCACTCACACTTCGACTTGGCTCAGTGCACCGCTTCGACAGGCTCAGCGACCTAATGCGTCGCCTTCGCCTTGTACCTTAATAAAAGGTTGCCATGTGAGTCTCACACAAAATAAATATCACTTTAATCGCTGACGTACAACCTCATACATTAACACAGAGGCTGCATTAGATACGTTCAATGATCCTATTTTTCCCATTATCGGAATACGGGCAAAGCTATCACCTATACGTAAAACATCATTTGATATTCCTGTTTCCTCTGAACCTAATACTAATGCCAATGGCACAGTCATGTCGATATCGGTATATGTTCCGTTAGCTTTCTCAGTAGCACAAACTATTTGTAATCCAAACTGTTTCAACTCTTTAATTGTATTAATCAGTGATGTTGTTCTACAGATAGGTAAATGATATAACGCCCCAGCCGATGTTTTAGCCGCATCGGCTCCTATACGTGCCGAGCCTTTAGTTGGGACAAGCAAAGCATGCACACCCGCACACTCTGCTGAACGTACTATTGAACCTAAATTGCGAACATCGGTAATTTGGTCTAAAATAACGATAAAGGGTATCTTCCCTTGTTGAAACAGATTACTCACAATTGTAAATACATCATAAAACTCTACTGCTGACAGAAATGCTAAAACTCCTTGATGATTCTTTTTAGTTACTCTTTCTATTTTTTCAACTGGTACATGCTGCATTGGGATTTTATAATCGGAAATTGATTTGTACAAATCTTTCACCAACTCACCACTTAAGCCTGTCTTTACCAACACTTTATCAATTGATTTACCACTCTCAATAGCCTCAATTACAGCTCTTATTCCAAAAATAAACTCCTTTTGCAAATTATCCATTTTATATCATTTAATTTACAATAAATCTCAATGTTTTAACTTCATTATCGTAAACAACTTCTATTAAATAAATTCCGTTGCGTAGTTGTGGTAGTTTTACTTGCACTTCGTTGCTGGAAGTAAAATCAAAGTAAACGGGTATTTCACGACCTGATAAATCAAAAACTCTTATGTTGCAATCATTAACACCGTGCGAAAACATAATATTTACTATCGATTTAGCTGGATTGGGATATAAAATTAACTGTTGCGCACTTGCCGATAAGGTTTCATTATCAATAGGTAACGGATCGTCCCCTTCATAAACGGCAATATCATCAATAAACAGATCATTTCCATTGCCATTAACAGTCTCAAATCTAATCCAAATATTCTCAGCTTCAATAAACTGTGATAAATCTACGTTTGCATATTTCCACTTATCTGGTGTGTCAGGGACAAACAGTCTTGAATAATACCAGCCCTTAACTGTTGCAAGGCTTTCGCCGGTTTTCATCAAAACAGTGTCGTTATAGTTAATTCCGTCTGTTGATACTAAAACATAAAGTGTATCTTTTGCAAAAATCGATTTTATTGCGTAAGCATATTTAAAACCAAGTTTAAGCTCACTGGCATCTCCTACTTCAATTGGGAAAAGCTCCATTATATCTCTCTGTAACAGATTGGTATAAAATCTGAATTTCATTGTAGCTGACTGCATACCTCCATTAAATCGAGGAACAGTATCTGAACGCCACGTAAAGGCATTGTCTGGATTTTTTATAATTACTTTTGCTCCTCTCAAATCAAAATCAGCATTTTCGAAGTTTTCTGTATATGGCAAAGAGACAAAATATGATTTAGCTAAAGATAGTGTCGTTCTGTTGTTTATTGTATCGATATCGCTTCCTATAGCGGTTTTAACATAAATAATTATATCATAATACAGATTTTGTGGCAACTCTGCGATTGAAAATTTTATATTAACACTGTTCACACTACCCACAGTTACTGTAATAGACGTATCTTTTGTAAATGGTTGATCATTAATTGTAACATCAAACTTTTCTATATTAACGTCTGCCGTTCCAGTGTTTTCTATATTAATATTGGTAGAAATAATTGTATCGTTTTCAATATTTTCAAACAATGCAGTAGCGCTTATCTTGATATCGCCACCAGTAGGTGGTTCAGCGGGTATGTAAGACTGCGATAAATATTGAAAAGCCGCCCAAACATTAATCATTCCACGCCCAAAAGTATTATCCTCACCTACTTCTCCCAAATCTGTACAGGTTTCATAAAGCGCCATAAGTATCTCTGTTCCTGTAATATCGGGGAAAGCCTCTTTTAGCAACAAAACTGCACCGGCTACGTGAGGCGCAGCCATACTGGTACCGGAAAGTGTACCATAGGCATTGAGACCTTGAGCCGAATGAACGTTCACTCCAGGAGCCACTACTTCTGGTTTAATATGCAATGGTGTACCCGGTTCTGCTGGGCAATTTGTAGGTCCTCGGCTGGAAAAGCTTGCTATGGGCCATGTTTGATTATTTGCATCAACTGCACCAACACTAAATATATTTGTTGTGCTTCGTGAAATATTTGCAGGAATACCTATAGTGCCAGCTCCAGGACCATCATTTCCAGCGGAAAAAACCACTGCTACTCCAGCAGCCTCTATAGCATTGAATACCAACATTTCCGGCAAATCGCAATCTTCAATATTACCCGTATTTGTTAATCCCCATGAGTTTGTTATCACATCAGGAATATCGTTTGTTGTTTCGGGGTTTCCATCGGGATTTAAAGCCCATTCAAAGCACTCTAATATTTCACTCATACGTCTTATTTCACTTGTTATGCTTACAATCGGGTCAGAAACCATATAGTAGGCATTATAGGCTATGCCTATTGTGTCTCCATTGTTTGTTGTTCTTCCCAAAACAGTTGCAATTGTGTGGGTACCGTGGCTTGAGTTAGCAATATCTACAGGTGTTACGTTGTTATAACTGTAAAAGCTTTCACTTAGTGGTGCATAGTCTCCTAAAAATCTTTTTGCAATTGATGGGTGTTGAGTATTAACGCCAGTATCAACTCCCAGAGCTTTTCTTCCACGACCGGTATATCCAAGCGCCCACATTTTACGAGCCTGTATGGCAATTATTCCCGATGTTGCGAGAGATTTCGAATCGACTGTCTCCCCTTTATATGAAGGTAATAATTTGTAATCTGAGTGATCATAATAAACATAACTTACATCTTGATGATTAGCTAAGGTTCTTATTGTTATCTCATTAGCCCATACAGCAATCAAGTTAGCTGTCTTAAATGGATATACTTTTTGAATTTTTGCGCCCGATGATTTTACATCTTCAATAGCTTGTAAAAAACTTTGTTGCTTTTGTTTGGTAAATCTTTCACACGATATTACAACTTGTTTAGCCTGTTGCGAAGCAGTAATTTTTTGTTGGGAATAAATTGCTAATGCACTGTCGGCATTCCACTGTTCTGACAATCTGAAAATGGCTTGAACAATCTTTCCCTTATTTTCATTCATAACACTCTCTAAACGAGGAGATATAACACTTTGTGCGATACCTGTTAATGGTATTAAAAGTGTTACAATCAAGAGATATTTATAATTCTTCATATCGCATTAATTAAGGTTTATACTATATTTTGAAAACACAAAGCTACTAATTTTCAGTTTTTTCGCATTCAATTTCTATCATTTCTTCTTTTGAATAGCGTCTAATTTTGAAATTCAAAGATGCAATAATTATCGACATTATGGGGCTTATAATATTAAAAAAGGCGTATGGCAAAAAAGTTAAGACCGGTACACCTAAAACAACAGATTGTGTTGCTCCACAGGTATTCCATGGAACCAATACGGAGGTAACTGTTCCTGAATCTTCAAGTGTACGGCTAAGTAGTTCAGGTTTCAATCCGCGTTTGCGATATGTTTTTGCAAACATTTTTCCGGGTACGACAATAGCTAAATATTGATCAGAAGCAGTTACATTAAAAAACAGACACGTTACAACTGTCGATGCAACGAGCGATGTAGTTGTTTTTGCATACTGAATTATTGAAAAAGATATTCGCTCCAATAGTCCACATGCCTCCATAACACCACCAAAAACCATTGCCGTAATAATCAACCAAATAGTGTTTAGCATACCGTGCATTCCTCTGGTAGATAGCAAATTACTTACACTCGGGTCGTCTGTTGCTATCGACACATCACCAAACATGCTTTTTATAACTGCAATATACGACTGTGTGGCGTAGTTAGTTGAAATATCTGCAATCTGTTTTACTATTTGTGGCTGAAATATTACTGCAAATACTCCTCCCAAAACTGTAGCAATAAACAGTGCGGGCAGAGGCATTGCTTTTTTTAATATCATAACAATTAACACTATAGGAACAATAAAAAGTATTGGTGAAATATTGAATGTCGAGTTTATCGTATTTAACGTTTGTTCAACTCCTATTTCCGAATAGTTTTCGCCTCCCGTAAATCCAATAATCAAAAATATTATTAATGTGATTAAAATCGTTGGTGTAGTTGTTATTGACATATATCTAATATGTGTAAACAAGTCTGTTCCAGCCATTGCTGGAGCTAAGTTTGTTGTATCGGAGAGTGGGGACATTTTATCTCCGAAATATGCTCCGGATATTATTGCTCCAGCTACCAAACCTGCGCTAAAGCCTAATGCATTCCCTATTCCAAGCAAAGCAACTCCTATGGTTGCCACAGTTGACCATGAACTTCCGGTTGCAAGAGAAACCAAACAACAAATAACTACCGTTGCAAATAAAAATATTGATGGATGCAATAACTTTAGTCCATAATAAATCATGGCAGGAACAACTCCACTTAACATCCATGTTCCAGCTAAAGCTCCAATCATAAGCAATATAAGTATTGCGGGGAGCGCCGCAGTAATGCTTTTAACAATTTGTTCTTGTATGCTTATCCATTTGTATTTTAAACGAAGTGCAATTATTGCAGCAACGGCAGCCGAAAGCAACAATGCCATTTGATTTGAACCGCTTAAAGTGTCATCTCCAAAAAAGTAAACATTTAAGGATAATAGGATGATTAAAACTATTATTGGAATAAAGGCTACAAACAGAGAGACTTTTTTGGTATTTCCAGACATAAAAACTAAAATTTTGGCTTGTTGGCTTTCTGGATTATCAGAACATATAATGTGATTTCGGATTTGGGAACACAGAATACGCAGATTTAACGGATTTTACACAGATTTATTTGGATTTCGGATTTCGGATTTTGGAACACAGAACACACAGATTTAACGGATTTTACACAGATTTTTGACTTCCATCTTCCGACTTCTAACTTTATTTTTGTGCAATATAGTGCTTTTCTTTCCTAAAATCTCCCTAAGCAAAGTAAATTCAAATAAAAAAATAAGGCGACCATACAAAAAAGGTCGCCTTACTTACACTAAACTGCTGATTATTACCATGTTGTGGTAATCTTGTTTTGATATAGCTTATAAGTTTTTTGTTCGCCTTTTACGTTGTAATATATGAAACCATCTACAAGTGGCGCTATTTTGCTTGAATAAGTTGCCTTGTCTAATTCTATTGGAAGGTCTAAAATAATCGAGTGGTCGCCTTTTCCAATAAGCGTTTTGCCAATATTATCGAAAACTATTGGTGCAGCTTTCGCGTAATTAAGTACGATTCTATCGACCATAAAAGAACCTCCAAATTTATTTGAAAGAGTGAAAGTAACTTTTCCTGTTAAAACTTTCGTATCATCTGTTTCGGTCGCGGAAATCATTATTGGCGCATGCATATAGACCTCGACTTTACCTTCGTTTATATCGAAATAAAAGTCGTGAGTTACTTTGCCGTATTTGAATGAATGCTCAACTTTAATCAAATTATTGGGGTCGTTGTAACAATTCTTAGCATCGTAAGTTAAAATCCAACCTGTTCTCGAAGGCTCGATTCCATTAACTATGGCACATTTTGTTGGACTTGTGGCACGTGGTTTTTTATTCGTGGTAACAACTTGTTGTCCTATTTTCAATTCGTATTCTAAAGAGCCTAAAGTATTAAAGACTGGCACAATGTTTATTGATTTTATGCGTGATTTAATTTGCTCAATTCCCACTTCTGCTTTTGCTTTTCGTTGATCAACAAATTTGTCTTTAAGTTTGGTGAGTGTTGTTGCATCACTCTCCATATCTTCTACAACGAGTACATTTTCAATTCGGTTTAATATCTCTTCTAATTGTTCGGTTAACTCTCTATCAGCTTTCTCAAAAGCCATCACTAATTTGCGAAGTTCCATTTCACTAAAGGGGTACAACAAATAGTAATAGAATGTTATATTATTGCCAGCTTGAACTTTCTCCCACCAATAATCTTCAGCTTTGTTAATACCAATTCCCTTTATAAAATCCATCTCGGCTGTTTGTGTCTGTGTCGTTTGCTCGAAACTTTGGAAAAAATTGTTGACATTAGTACCCATATCTTCTTTGGTAGTCATTTCCGAAGATACTTTAACATTTTCGGCAACCGATCTTACAATATTTTCTTTTACCTTTAATAAAGCGTTCTCTTGTGATGCTTCAAGTGTAGCTCCTGAACCCGTAACAATTATATAATCTTTTTTAATAGAATTAATCCAATCAGGTTTTTTCCTTTTATCTTTGTCTATTGTTTTAACTTTTTGTTTTGAATCATTTACTTTAGTAATGCCTGCATTTGCGGGTATTACACCACACACAAAAACAAAAAACAAAATAAAACACAATACATTCTTCATAATTTTTAATTTAATTACAATTATTAAAACAAAAAAATCGGTAACCGCAAAGCGATTACCGATTTTTAGCATTAAACTATCTTCCTTCGCGTTCTAATTTTTCCATCTCCTCGTCGAATTTTTCTTTAAACTTCATTTGGTTATATTTCAACTCAAGTTTTTGATCTTTACTTATACCGTTATTAACACCGTTGTAAATTGCATCTTTTGTAACTTCCAATGCGATATAAGTTTCAAATTCGCCTTTTTGATTTTTTCCTGTTTTTTCACAAATAATTGTCACTTCAACGAGAGTGCGTTTTGTAACATCACGAGCCATTTGTTCAAAACTTTGTTGAAATTCTTTTTTATCACCTACATCAATTTCGTTGGTGTATTGCTCTGTTACTGCTTTAACTGTTGATTCAATTAAACCAGCCATACGTGTTTTGGCATTAAAAAGAGCTTTGTCTTTTGATGTTGCCATGTTCATACTTGTTCCCATACCGGTTGCGCGGAAATTCATTGCATCTGAATACCCTTTATCTTGACAAGGTACGGTAATTTCTTTAAATTCGCTACCACTTGAGGTAGTCGCTTTTGGTCCGCAACTGTACATTCCTGCTACAGAAACTGCAAGTACCACTGCTAAAATTACATTTTTTACTTTCATATCTATACATTAATTGGTTTTTATTAAAAGCAAATTTGAGAATAAAATCATTACTATGCAACACTAAATGTGTTAATAATTTGCTAAGATTTGCGTTTTTCGACTTTATCACACTATCATTATCAAAGCAATATAATCTCAAAACACTGATAATGTTGAAGTTATCGTTTGTAATAATTTTGTAAACTTTTTTGAAAAATTTGTCGATTTATTTCATTTATACTATGAATAACTGCTGAAATTTTATCTTTTCGCTCATTTTCCTCCTCCTGCGAAAGATTTTCTGCATCATTAAAAACAATTTTTTCAACCTTATATCCATTTTCGTTAAGAGTCATTGCAACAGCTGCATTAAAATCTTCCATAATAACAACGGAAGGTAATTGATTAGAAGAGTATAGCGTTACAGCTGAAATTACTGCACTTCTTATGTAATTAATAGGAACTTCTCCTAAGTAATTCGAAGCAACCAAAATGCGTATTAAATCTATTTTTGCTTTATCTTTAATTTTGTAGGATTTTGACAACTCTTTATACTCCCTGTCATTAGTCGATAAAAATAGTTTAATAAAATCTTCAGGTACGGATTGTAAATCACGTAGTTCGCCATTTTTTTTCTTAATTTTATACTCTTTAATTGCATCTTTTTGAGTAGTAGGAACATAGTATTCCCACTTTTTAGTGCGCTTGTACGATTCGGTCATGGGTTTGGGTTTCCAGTTGCTTTTAGGGCGTTTAAGTAATTGAGCGTCAACTTTAAGCATTCCAGTTTCTAAGGCATATAGCATACAGTTGACAAAATGGACATAACCACCACCAACAGTGTGATGAATTGCTGACCAAAGAGTGGTATTTTTACTTTTATCTTGCTGATTTTGAATAGAATCCTCTATTTTCTTTTCTTTTAACTGATCAATAAAATCCTGACCAAAACCTACAGGATAGTATATAACCTGATCTCTACTTTGATGTGACTTTGATGTAGCATGATATAACTCTTTAATATCAAAAACATAATTAGAATCATTTGATAATTTGAGACGAACCCCAAAGCCCTTATCCCACTGCATTTCAGTTATTTTTGGAGATATAGTGTACTGAGCTGTTGCCATACCATATATATAGAGAGCTACTATTGATAAAAATATTTTTCTGAGCATAACGCGAAGGATTGTAAAATAACGAACTTACTGATTTAAAGGTGCATCGATATTTTTAAAACCGATAAATATCACACTTTCAAAGATAGTATTTTATTACAACTTCTTGTGCATAAAAATGATTTTTATACCAATTGTAATTTAAAAATAGTCCAATCTTTATTTTAAATTTTACAATGGTAAATACCGATGCTACAGATACATAGTTCAAACAAACGATAGTGAAGTTTGTACTATAGTAGTTATCCAATCTGTATTACACAATCCAATAAAATAAACATATTTACAAATTACCGTATATCAATCATATATGCCATACGTAACAATATTGTAACATTTTTTTCTAAGTACATGACAAAAATTTAAAATTATTTGTATATTATTGTAAATGAAGGGTTTGAAAAACATGTAACAAATAGTTTTACTCGCTAATCGAGCAGAGCCTCAATACTCCGCTTAAAAACCACTCTTCGACAAGTTCAGTGACTGTGATACGTCGGCTGAGTTTATGTTTCGATATACTCAACAACCGTCGAAGCCAAAGTCATAGGCTACCTATAATGAAAGGTCGCTTCGATGGTTATTGAGCTTGTCGAAATACAAGCTCAGCGACCGAGTATGTCGCATTGTTCACGCAGGCTATGTTTTCAATGTACAGACGCAATGCATTGTATCTATACACCTAAATCTCTCACACCATCACGCTCAACGCATCATTAATTGTTTTTTTTCATGTACTAAGCATTTTTTATCAAAAAAGAGGATTTTTATTTGGTTATATAAAAATTATTTTGATATATTTGTGATATTATTTTAATATCAATTCAAATCAATAAATTTAATATCATGAAGAAAAAAGAAGAAAATTTTACAGGATTTAAAGCATCGGGAGTATTAATGTTACTGATAGTCCTTATTGTGCTCATAGCTATTGTTTATGGAATATACAACATAGCTATATCAGAAACGATTAGCGAAAACCTAATGACTGTCTCAATAATTGGGTTAATATTATTTTTTATTGCCTTTGCAATTCTTTCAATAATTGGGTTTGTAATTATAGAGCCAAACGAAGCTGTAGTTATGGTGTTTTTTGGAAAATATAATGGCACTATAAAGCAGAACGGTTTCTTTTGGGTAAATCCATTTTATGTAAAAAAGAAATTAACTCTAAGAGCCAGAAACTTAGACGCCGACCCCATTAAAGTTAACGACAAAACTGGAAACCCAATAATGATAGGCGTTGTAGTTGTATGGAGAATTACCGACACATACAAAGCTTCGTTCAATATCGATAACTCATCGATGGCAGTTGGTAACCCCGCTGCCGGTGCAGTTATGAAAATGAACGAAAAGATGAGGGCTTACGAAAATTTTGTAAAAATACAAAGCGACTCGGCATTGCGCCATGTAGCAGGAATGTTTGCCTATGATGCATCTAACGCTGTTTCAGAAAAAGAACTAACCTTACGTTCGAGCGCTGACGAAATAAACCATATTCTTGAAAATCAAATGTCTGAAAGACTTGGTATTGCCGGAATTGAAATTGTAGAAGCACGTATTAGTTATTTAGCTTATTCGCCTGAAATAGCTGCTGTTATGCTACGTCGCCAACAGGCTGATGCGATTATCGCTGCTCGTGAAAAAATTGTCGAAGGCGCCGTTGGAATGGTTGAATTGGCATTAAAACAACTATCCGAAAAGCATATAATAGAGCTTGATGACGATAAAAAAGCTGCTATGGTCAGTAATCTTATGGTAGTTCTATGTTCTGAAGAATCTACCTCACCGGTAATAAACGCGGGAACTTTACATCAATAGAATAATAATTTTTTCGACACCGCACGCTTTGCAAAGGTAAACAAGCAGAGCGTGCTTTATTAAAACGCACAAACAGAGCAAGTTATAAAAAACCAGAATTAAAACCTTGTTAACTAACAGATAGAGAGATGTCTAAGAAAAAATCATTTGTATTGCGGATTGATCAAGAAAAGTTTAATGCCATTGAAAAGTGGGCTGCAGACGAGTTTCGCAGTGCAAACGGTCAGATAGAGTGGATTATTGACCAAGCTTTACGAAAAGCGGGTCGCTTAAAATCAGGTTCAAATAAAAACAATAATTCGCAAGAGATAGATAAAACAGAAACATAATTGATTAATAGTTAATCCCACTTACCATAAACATTCACGATTACCCAATAAAGCTTTATATTGACGGAGAAAAAACTACCTTTGTAGCTGAAATATTCTGATTGCTATTTAATGACATTAAACTATATATCAATATGTTAAAAAGAAAAGACCTCTTTTTTATTTTAGGTTGCATTGTTTTTATAACGCCATTTTTTATTTCAGAAACTGTTTACAACGTGTACGTTGATTATAACAAAAATCACGGAATGATTATGTCGTTCGTGAAATTTAGTATATTGGCTACTGCCGGCGAAGTTATCGGTTTGCGAATACGAACAGGCAATTATAATCAAAAAGGGTTTGGAATTATACCACGTGCAATTGTATGGGGATTTCTTGGACTAACCATTAAAATGGCTTTTGTAATATTTAGCGCTGGAACTCCAGAACTTTTGAGTTATCTTGGTTTAGAAAATGCGAGAACTGCTTTGGCAGGAGATTTTACAACCACAAAACTTTTCGTAGCTTTTATGATATCGACAACAATGAACGTTGTTTTTGCACCCATAATGATGACATTGCATAAAATAACCGATACTCATATAGTTGCGAATGGCGGCGCTATTTCAGCCCTTTTTAAACCCATAAAGTTTCGCAAAATTTTCAACGAACTGAACTGGGATGTTCAATGGAATTTCGTCTTTAAAAAAACCATTCCTCTATTTTGGATTCCTGCACACACAATAACATTCTTGCTACCTAACGAATTTCAAGTATTATTTGCAGCTCTGTTGGGTGTGGCATTAGGTGTTATTTTAGCTATAGCTGCACAAATGGGCAAAAAATAGTCACGTAAAATGATATCTGTCAATCAATTAACATTACGGTTTGGCGATTTTACACTCTTTGAAAACATCTCGTTTTTGATTAACGAGCGAGACCGTATTGGACTTGTAGGACGCAACGGAATTGGCAAAACAACCCTGATGAAAATATTGAACAAGGAGATGAAATATGATGAGGGAAGTTTGGCTTTTCCAAATCAATGTACTGTTGGATATCTGCCTCAACATTTAGACTTTAGCGACAATTTGACCGTAATGCAAGAAACATTAATCGCATTCCATGAAGTTAATTCGCTTGAAGAACAAATAGAAAAAATAACAAATGAGGTTGCCAACAGAACTGACTATGAATCAGAAAACTATCTTGAATTGATAAATAAGCTCGCCGAATACACCGACCGATATCATATTTTGGGTGGCGACAAGCGCACCGCTCTAGTCGAACAGACACTTAAAGGGTTAGGGTTTTTAACCTCTGATTTTGAGCGACCTACAAACGAATTTTCAGGAGGTTGGCGAATGCGTATAGAGTTGGCAAAACTAATTCTTCAAAAACCCGATTTGCTGATGTTGGACGAACCTACAAATCATCTTGATATTGAGGCTATTGAGTGGTTAGAGTCATTTTTGAAAGATTATCCAGGCGCAGCGCTTATAATATCTCACGACCGCAGATTTTTAGATTCTCTGACAAATCGCACTATAGAAATTGCCAACAAGCGAATTTACGATTACCCTGTCCCATACTCCAAATACGTTGATTTGATGGAGGAACGAATGGAGTCACAACAAGCTGCTTACGACAACCAACAAAAGAAAATAAAAGATACACAGGAGTTTATCGAACGCTTTCGCTACAAAGCCACAAAAGCGATACAGGTGCAGAGTAGAATAAAATCGCTTGAAAAAATGGAAAAGGTCGAGGTGGACACATTCGACCAAGCGACAATGAACATAAAATTCCCTCCCTCTCCGCGCTCTGGTGATGTGGTTGTCGAGGCTGAAAATATTTCGGTAAGTTATGGTTCGTTGCAAGTATTTAATAATGTTGGAATTACGATTGAACGTAGCGAAAAGGTTTCGTTCGTTGGAAGAAACGGCGAGGGAAAAACCACAATGGTTAAGGCTATATTAAAGGAAGTTGAGACTTCGGGGGGATACCTTAAAATTGGTCATAACGTAAAGACAGGATATTTTGCCCAACATCAAAACGAACTTTTAGACCCCGAAAAGACTGTTTTTCAGACTATTGACGATATTGCAACCGGAGAGATGCGTACAAAAACACGCGATATTCTTGGAGCATTCCTCTTTTCAGGCGAAGATGTCGATAAGCCTGTAAAAGTCCTGTCGGGTGGAGAAAAAGCAAGATTGGCGCTATCGTGTATGTTGTTAGAACCTATAAATTTACTTATCTTAGACGAGCCTACACACCATTTGGATATGATTTCCAAAAACATACTGAAACAGGCTCTGCTTCAATACGATGGCACATTAATAATTGTATCGCACGACCGCGATTTCCTTGATGGATTAACCGACAAGGTTTATGAGTTCCGAAACAAAAAGGTTCACGAACATCGGGGCGGAATAGAAACTTTCTTGGAAAAACGAAGACTTGAACGATTACAAGACCTTAACACAAACGCAAAGCTACAACAAGGTCAAGAGCAGAAACAGGAAAACGAAAACGCTTCTGCCAATAAAATACTGTTTAACCAACAAAAAGAGTACGACAGAGAGATACGCAAAGTACAAAACCAAATTGAGAGAATCGAAAATGAAATACATTCGCTTGAAAATGAGTTAGAAGCATTACAAGAGGTTCTTTCAAATCCTGAAAATATAACAGACGAAAAACCTTTTTTACAATATAGCGCAATTCAAAAAAAGTTAGAAGATCTGTCTAACAGGTGGTTGGAATACTCTGAGGAGGCGGAGAAATTGAGCAAAGAAAAAGACTGGCTTATAAAATAGTTTGTACTCGTTATAAATTATCAATTTGAATTAAAAGTTAATATTTTTTGAAACTTAAAAATAAATAACAGAGATATGAATGCACACAACATTAAATCAGCCAATGGTTTTGCTACAAGATTAAGCAGTTTATTAACCATTATTTTTGCAATTGTTTTATTTGCAAGTTGCGAAAACGAGAATATCAATGAACATATCATTATTAAAAATGGCGATGGTATCAATATTACTGATGACACGGTTACAGTACCCATTAATACTGTTCATCAGACATTAATTGAGGTAGTCAGCGAAAGGTCTGCAACCTATTTAAGACAATACGACTTTGGTGAGATTGAAGAATTAGAAAATTCTAAAGATTTTAGTGTAATATCACATGGTAGCAACTCTGAAAAGTCAGTTGTCACAACAAGCTTTGCTGATACCTTAGTCCACGTTGGCTCTGTAGTAAAAATAACTGTAAGGATAGATACAGATATGGTTAAATCTGCCTATTATAAAGTAACCCAATAAAACAGTCAACATTTAGATCACGGAACACACAGACTAAATTAGAAATCTAAATTACGAGTTACAAATTACGAGTTACGAATTACGAGTTACGAATTAGGAGTTACGAATTACGAGTTACGAATTACGAGTTACGAATTACGAGTTACGAATTAGGAGTTACGAATTAGGAGTTACGAATTACGAGTTACGAATTAGGAGTTACGAATTACGCAGTGCATTTAGTCGTTGTGTGGAGTCGAAATGCCATTTGCAACAGGCTGTCGTTTACAAAGTTACGATAATGGTACTACACGAAAATGCTATATTAGCCCAAAAATAACTACCGCATACAAATAAAACCTTGCAATACGCGCTAATCCGAATAGCGCCAGTCTGTCAAAACGGTAGCCAACCATTCCTGCCACAAGAGTAGCAACCGAATACGGTATCGGAAACAAGGCTGCTATAACTATAAAAAATCCACCCCAACGTTTTAGAAAAAGCGCTTTTTTTTCGTGTTTTTGGTGTATATAAGCGCTTATTTTATGGTTTCGCATTAGCAAAACACCTATTCCATAAGAGAGCAATCCTCCTGCATAACTAATTAGACCCAAAACTGTTACAATTAGCATAGGGTATTGATACTGCTGTCCCCAGATTATAAACAGATCGGGAGGAATTAAGCCCAAGAATGATTCAGAGATTGCGAAAATTATCCAAATTGCGTGATTGGGAACTTTATCTGTAAAAGCAAAGAAAAGCTCCTTAACATCAGTTGCAATAACCCTTTGTGCTATAAGTAGAAGAACCACAATTATCAAAACAATTAAGAATAATTTTGCAATTGCTTTAAACAAAAATTTGTAAAAGCCAGTACCCTTAAAATAACGATGGTATGTTGTTACTCTCAACATTTTAAAAAAATCTTTATCTTTTGGCTTTGTTAACATTGTTGCGGGTTTTGGAATTAACGCAAAAACTTGTTGTTAATTGCTTTCAAATAATAAATTACATTTACACTTCTCTAAAAATAACCTTTTTACATCAGGATTCTCTAATGCAGTGATAGTTAGGAGTTTATCATTAAACAAACTGCATAGTTTTAAACTATCTAATTCATACAATCGTTCCATTACTTTTGCAAATTGTCGGGTTAACAAGCTTTCAGGAAAAACAGAACATAACGAGACCCAGCAAAATGCCAAATCTTTATCATAATTATCATCAAAGATATATGGGTCTAATATCTGCTTGGCAAAGCTATAGTCTTTAATGTCAATAAAAAAAGATGCAATACTCAGAGCATTTTCAGGCGATTCGCAACGACTATCAAACGTCTTTTTTACCCGATTAATGGCTGCCTGTCTAAACTGTTCGCCATTTCGGACTGAGTCGGCAAGTTGAATTATTTTAATCTGGAAACTCATATTTAAAATATCGACTGCATTTTTAGTAAAAGTCTTGTAATAAAGCGACTGTATTTGCTCCTGAATTTTATCTACCTCGCTTCTAACTAATGTATTATAGTCTAACACTTTAAGTACAAGGATGTTATACAGAATGTACTCATTTTGGGGATTAAGTTTGTGTAAATCCTCAATTTGCCGTGTATATTTTTTTATTTCGCCACCTTGGGACATTATTGTAATGTAAAGGTTGTTCATTAACATTCCTGCGAAGGGTCGTTCATATGGGATACTAAGCTTTTTAATAAAATTTGCAGGATAGCGACCATCTAAAATCGATTTTATAATGTATTTCTGAACAGCAAGCGCTAACGGAAGATCTTTTGCTTCAATTGCATTGTTAAATCGTCTTACGACAAAAGCCTCCTCTTTCTCATTGGCAATATCGTTAACAACCTCTATATCAACTTGTGCGTATCTATGCTTCGACAAAATTGGCTCAAGCTCTTGATTTAAGTTATGTTTTTTAATGTACTCTTGGACGGCTTCAAGTGTTTCAGAGGCTAAAAAACTGTAGTCAGTTGACAAAATGTCGCTTTTAAACTGCTCCCAGTTGGTTTTTGTTACTATTTGACTTATCAAACCCTCTTTCTGTCGCCTTTTTAGTGCATCTACAACCGTTTCCGCACGTTTACTTTGTAACATTTCATTTTCCTTAACATTACCCTCTATTGATGAGTACGCCGTAACCTTAACTCTTTTAACCACAGTGTTAAATTCGTCTAAATAGTTTAAAAGTTTATCGATCTCGTCATCTTCGTACGAAAATTCTTTCACTTTAAAAGGTATTTTGATATTACGTACAGTGGTGTCTGACAATGGATTATATGCAAATTCGGCGTTTATTGTTATTGTATCAGCCAAAAGTTGTAATTGTGATTGGTAGTCCCCAGAAAATTTTTCGATATAATACGGTGGGATAATAGCACAAGCCGTACCATTTTGTGTTAGAATAAGATTTAACTCGTAGTTTTTACTTGGCAATGAAGGCATTTTTCCAAATGTAATTTGCTCCTGCACATAAGGTTGACGCTTTTTGCCTTTTTTAGTTTTGTCGGAATTTAGTTTTATCTCTCCAGTAAGATATCCTCTACCAACTTCGGAATAATCAATGATATTATATTGTGGATTAAAAAACTGTTCGTACATAAAAACGTCAACTACAATGCCAGAGTTGTCGTCACTGGCAAATGATTTAAAATGTCTATTATTTGGAATATCGAATATTAACTCTTCGTCTTTCACTTTTAAACCCTCGTAAATATCTGGAAAATATTCACTTAATCTTTCTAATCGCTTACACTCCCTACTATCATACGGTTTTAGTTTCAGACGATTTTTGTATGGTTGATACGATAATTCCGAAATATGATTAACACCCTTATTCTCAGACAAATAACTACCTATTACTATGCAGTAAAGTAGTTGATTTCCTCCATTTAATAGCTCACAAACAACGCCTACCAAAACAGAAGTTTTGTCGGATAGTTGTTTGCTAATATTTGGCTTTATCAACTCTGTAACAACTATTTTTGATGCCAAGTTTTGATATGTTATGATACTGTTTTCGTTGTCAATTGTTGTGATACCATTAATTCCAAATCCAATACCTGACCCTCCGCTCTTTATAAGTATATCTTTTAAAGCATCTTGTTGATTGTAACTTCTATTTTGCGTATTCATCCTGTTTTTTTCTAAATTCAGCAATTCTGTAGCCGCCGATTTCAAAAACTGGTTTTGTTGTAATGAATCGAGTCTGCTTTTATTTCTAAATTCATTAAAACCATTTAGAATTAACTCTGATAATAGGCTGTCATTAAAAGAATTATATACAACTGTATCATTAACAAGGGTTGCTTTTGCAACATCCTGACTTTTAGTTACAAAGGGCGTGAAAGTAAATAGAAAAAGAGCTATATGGCAATAATTTATTGTAATTGAGAGTATATTTTTGATATTTAGCATTTTAAAACGTTCAAATATAATTCACAAAGTTACTTTATTTTATGTGCTAATCAGAGGTTGTTCTGTTAAATTTTAGTTAACGCAGAGTAGGCGGTGTCTCATAAGCGCCTAACTGTTGCACTTCAACACACTTCGACACTTCGACACTTCGACTTCGCTCAGTGCAACGCTTCGCTCAGTGCAACGCTTTATAATTTTTTATGAATAACCGTATATTTACCTATTTATAGAACAGAAAAATCTTTTTCAATACCACATAGATACATAGAAAATATTGTTAATTGAAACCCTAACTCTATCAAATTACAAGCCTATTGCTTGTATATATCTTGTTATGAGCTTGTTATTGAAAAGAATAGACAATATAATTAAGTGGTCTGTTTTTTTCACATGTAATAGTTTTAACAACAAAATATTATATTATAATCAACCACCTAAATTAGCGGAGTTGTGATTGTAAAGGATATATCAATACAAGTGTTACATAGAA
>Ga0208694_1000245_pt1 | contig 86061 bp, 53 predicted proteins | sample AD_UKC078_MetaG_FD_184442 | JGI IMG/M metagenome (GOLD analysis project Ga0208694, IMG submission 184442) | Active sludge microbial communities of municipal wastewater-treating anaerobic digesters from USA - AD_UKC078_MetaG (SPAdes) (version 2) | ecosystem: Engineered > Bioreactor > Anaerobic >...
TTAGTTACTTGAGATTATTCAAACAGGACGTGCGGTTCGCCCGCTCCTTGGCTTTGCCCAGTGCCGGTAAAAGCATGGCTGCCAGGATGGCAATAATGGCGATGACCACCAAGAGCTCGATCAGAGTGAACGCCAAATTCCGCCGCCAGCCGCCGCTGCGGCCAGGGCCTGTGTGTCGCTGCGCCATTGGGGAAAGCCGGATGAAAATGACCTGCTATTGGCTCCGTTGCCGCCGCCACCAGAGTAATCCGCCCAGCATCGAAAGCCCGAACAAGAAACCGGACGCCGGCTCGGGTACCGGAGCAACCGAGGCAAAGGAGGTGCCGATCCGGATTTCATCAAAATCGGTGGAGTACCGCCCCCTGACGCCCACTTGATCCCAGATCGAGTATTGCATCGTTCCTGAGAAGACCGGAGTGGACAGCGCGCTTTCATCGGTCAGATCGAGGGGATTCAGCCAGACGGAAACTCCGGTCTGCCCATCCACAGCGTCGGGAAACTCCAGTTTCATCACGAAAAAGGTCTGCAAATCCATCTTGGCGTCGTCGCCAAAATCCGCCGAAGTCACGGGCGCATTTTGCATTTGAATCCCCCAGTTGCCGGTGGTGTTCGGGGTTACTTTCCCCAGCCAAAGCGGGTTGCTGGTCCCGCTGTTTTCCAACTCAACAAAGGCGTACCGCGGGCTGGCCGTGGCAATTCCATCGGATTGAGCTAGGAAACTGACCCAAATGGTGCTGCCCAGTTCACCAATGGGCTCCGACAACAGCCGCTGGTCCCAGGAATTATTGCCGAACGCCGTCCGAATTTGACTGCCTGACGTTTGCAAGGTATGGCCAAATCCATCCGTGTACACCAGTGGCGCCACCCGACTACCCGCCGGATAATCGTCGGGATAAACCGGAATACCCGCGTTCTTGGACCCCCGTGAAGTCCACGCCCCGGCCCAACCGATGCCGCCCGCCAAACCGGCAATGCCTTCGCCCAGCACACTGTCGGAGGCGTACCATTGCACCCGGCCGTAATCGAACGGTTCATACGCGATCAACTCGGCCGCCGCGCGATCCACCGCCAAGGCCAGGCAGGGCAGGACGGCGAGTAAGAGGCGATACTTGCAGAAGTAATTTGTGTGGATTTTCATGAGTATCAACTGGGTAAATTCATTAAAACCTTGCCCACCCTAAGCGCATAATTTTTCGGCGTCAAGACAGTCAGTTTGAAAATTGAAAAATTTTTCCGAATTGTCACCTGCCCACCCTCGTCCCATCATTTGGTTGAAATGAGATGTGACCACTCGCCGCATGCCGGCTCTTTTGCTTTTCATCGTTGCCCCACTTCGGTTAACTGCTTGGAAATTTTGCGCGGGCGCATCGTCGGCAATCCGTGGCGCCGGGGGTACCGGAATCATTGAAGGCGGTCGGCAGTTTCAAAAGCGTTTTGCGGTTTAAGGAACTCAAGGATTGTATGAAGCATTACTCGAAAATTTTCCTAATGACCGGCACTGTCGTGCTGGTCTTGGCCGCGAATGCGGTGGCGGTCGCTGAAACCACGAAACCGTTCCAGGGCATTACCCTGCGGCATGAAAGACTGACCGAGCCCCGGCAGATTGATGTCCACGTGGTCCGGGTGGATCTCCGGGCGCCGGGAATCCGGTTCAAGGTCACAGAATCATCACGGCCCGGGGAGAGCCGGCTGACCACGGTGCGGGATTCGCTCGCCAAGGAAAAAGCGCGGGACGCCGCCGCCTGCCTGGCGGTCAACGGCGCCTTCTTCACCTTCAGCCCCAAGACCGGCATCTACCCGCCCCACTGTTACATTGAGGGGATTGCCGCCAGCGAAGGCGAACTCTATTCGGCCTGGGAAGACATCGCCATTCCGTTCCCGGCTTTCAACCTTTCCAAAGACAATGTTCCCTCCATCCTCGACAAGCAGGAGGTGATTCCCAATGACCGCTACCGCTCCGTGCTCACCGATATGGAGCATCGCCAGACGTGGGAGGTGGCCTTGGGGCTTCTGGGCCGGTATTTGAGCAATTATCCGGAACTCCCCGATGACGATATTTCCGGGCACTTTTACAATGCCATCAGTGGATCGCACCGCCTTGTGCGCTCCGGCACCAACACCATGGACATAACTTCCTATCCCAAGAACGACGAACCGCATCCCCGGACCGGGATCGGCTACGGCCCCGGGTTTCTCGTCATTGTGGTGGTGGACGGGCGTAATCCCGGCCACAGCCTCGGTGTCACCTGTCCCGAACTGGCTGATCTTCTGATCAAAGAGGGAGTGGTTGAAGCCGTGAATTGGGACGGGGGCGGCTCCACCACGCTGGCAATTGCCGATCCGATACCCCGGCTGCTCAATCGCCCCGTCGGCGTCAAAGGCCGGCCCGGCACCGAACGCCCGGTAGGCGCGAGTTTGATCATTTTTGCCAATCCGGGTAATTAAGTCGGACACGAGCCCACCATGACGCGTCAGCACGCATCGCCACCGGCCCGTAGTTTTCGTCGCCCCACCCGCTCTTTGATGGGGCCGTTCACGCGATGGGGACCGCGGTTTTGGATGGGTGACATAAAATCAATTTTCCGCGCCGCGTTTCTGCTCGGGGCGGCCCTCATTTTGTCCGGATGCGCATCCCCATCGGCCAAAGTCGGGCAGGTGCGGGTGTTGTGTTACAACATTCGTCACGGGCGCGGGATGGACGGCCGCATTGATCTGGAGCGCACCGCCCGGGTGATCAAGTCGGTGCAACCGGATTTGGTGGCCGTTTTGGAAATTGACCGGGCCACGCGCCGCTCCGCAGGTGTAGATCAAGTGGCGGAGCTCGCGCGGTTGACGGGGATGACATACTATTTCGGCAAGTGCCGGGATTATCAGGGCGGCGAGTTTGGGCAGGCGGTGCTTTCGAAATGGCCGTTGACCAATGAAGTGTTGCCCTTGCCGGGGAGCCCCGAATTCGGCGCCCGGATTTTGCAAATCAACCGTGTGCAGCCGCCTTCTGGAATTCCCGATTTGATGTTCCTGAGCACCCACCTCAGTCACGGCGTCAGTCCCGCCGATCGCCTCGCCCAAATTGAATTCATCAATCAATGGTTGCAAACCCAGAGTCCGGACGCCCTGGCCATCCTCACCGGCGACTTCAACGCAACCCCGGAATCGGAGGAATTGCAACGTCTGTTGCCTCACTGGCGGGATGTCGGGGCGGTGAACTCCGCCGCGACGTTCAAGGCTGATCAGCCGAGGATTCGCATTGATTACATCTTCGCCCGTCCCGCAAGCCGGTGGCGGATCATCCAGACGTACGTGCTGGACGATGCCGTAACTTCGGATCACCGGCCTGTCTTCGCGGTGCTGAAAGCGACGGCCCAATGAATCCCACTTTCAGGTCCGGTCCGATCATCAGGGCCCGGTTCATCTTGTTGTGTTTGGTGCTGGCCGCCATCCCGGGTCTGGCGCAGTTGCTGATTTATGAAGACTTCAATTACGAGCGCCGGCAGGGGTTTGTCAGCGCCGCCATTCCGGGCGAGGGCATAGATGGATTAAATGGCGGGGTGGGTTTCGCCGGTCCGTGGACCACCACCGGAAATTACTTTTCCGGCATCCCAGTTGGTCCCGGAGATTACGGTGCGGGGGTCACTTACGGAAATCCGCTTGGCGCGCGCCTGGCCCCGCTGGCCTACAGTGACGGATTCGGCAACCATCTGGTCACCCGGGGACACCAACTGCGCACGGCCTTCGGCAACCATTCGCGCGAAGTCCGGCGCCTGGCGTCCCCTGTGGGCGGATGCGGAAACACGCTGTGGATGAGTTTTCTGGCGCAAGCCCACGGGCTGGCCGGCACCTCACGCTACGCCTTCGTGGAACTCGCCAACGCCGACGGCAACGCCATCCGTCTCGGCAACGTCACCCCCGTCTCCTCCGGGCAATGGGGAGTGCAGGTGTTGAACAGTGGCGGTGGTGCGCCATCGGCCGACTTGGGATTGCCCATGGACGTCCCGACCTTGTTCCTGGCCCGGTTGGCATATCCGCCAACGCCTGGCGATCCCGCCCGGCTCGCGGTTTGGCTCAACCCGCACAATCTGGTTCATGAAAAGGCGCTGCCCGCGCCGATCATTGAATGGGATTTTGCACCGGTCGCCTTTGACCAGTTGAGCGTGGCTGGGCGTTACTCCACAGATTTCGATGAGTTGCGTCTCGGCACCCGCTTTGACGCAGTGACGCCAACGCAACCCGCGCCGGTCGGCGATGCCTGCCTGACCACCGAACGCGACGGTCAGAATCTCCGGCTCAGTTGGCCCGAAGCCTACACCGATGGGTTGGTGCCACAGGTCTCCCTCGATTTGCAGGAATGGCAGCCGCTGCCCTTGCCGCTAGAGCGCACCAACGGCCAATGGCGGCTGACCGTGCCTCTCGATGGCCAGCAGCGGTTTTTCCGATTGCATTATCCCGCGCCGGGACCGTCGCGACCGCGGCTCGCCACCCTCGAAGCCACCGGCTGGCAGCCGCAGGAGGTCCGCGCCGGACTCGTGTATTACGAACGGCAGTTGACCAATTTGTTGGGCAGTCCACAGGTGGTGAACGTGCTGGCGCTCGACCTCGACCACCCCGGCTTGCGTCTCGAACTGACCGCGATGGATGTCTGGGGGCTTTCCCGCGTTACCGTGCCGGTGCTGGCCGAACATGCCGGCGCGGTCGCGGCTATCAACGGCGGGTTCGGCACCGCCCGCACGTTTTCCGAAGTGGGTTACGGCATCATGATTTTTCGCGGGATTGTCTGGCCTTTCGTCAACGATCCCGATTTCCACGAACTCTACGAAGCGCATGGGCGCAATGCCGTGGGAATTGACGCCGCCGGGGAGTGGCACTTTGCCTCGCGCGGCGCGGAAGGTTGGGAAGTGGGCGCGCGTTGGCCGACGAACTGGCCGGGCATGGTGCAGGCCATGGCGGGCGGCAGCCAATTGGTGCGGGCCGGTGCGGTCCATCCGTTGGTGGTGCCGGCCACGACGCGCGGGGCGTACCTCTCGCACAGTGGTTTGCATGACTTGACCTTCAATCGAAATCCGCGTACCGCCATCGGCATCACCAATCATCGGATCGCGGTGCTGGTGACGGTGGCCGGCCGTTTTCCGGGCATTGCGGAGGGCATGACCTTGCAGGAGATGGCGGAATTGATGTTGTTCATGGGCTGCCGCGACGCCCTCGAACTCGACGGTGGGGGATCCTCCACCATGTGGATCGGCCAGCCGCCTTTCGACGGAGTGGTGAATTACCCGACTGACAACGGCCAGTTTGATCACGATGGCCTGCGTTCCCTGCGCTTGGCCGTCTTAATCATGGAGACGGATTAAGGCTCTTCTTCCCGGCGGAATTTTCGCGGACGAAAACTCGAAGGGTTCCTATCGTTCAACGAATTTGGATTGGCGGCGAGGATGGACGTTGTGATCCGGCGCCTGGGTCCACCTTACCGATCGCCCCGCAGTTCCCTTGCCGGCTTGCTTTGATCTGGCGGAATGGTTTACTTCGCCGACGTGCCGTCAATTGCTGTTAGACGCCGCTGTTTCCCGCACGCCCTGGCCGTGTGGTTGCTGGTGGTTTTTGGCGTGATCCTGCTGCACTGGCTTTACGCTCAATCCTGCGGAGAACACGCGCATGGCCGGACGCATTATCCCTACTGCGCGCTCTGCCTGCTGGTGCACGGGCACGTCGCCCTGGCGGATTCGTTGCCGCCATTGCCTGTGGTAATCTGGCGGGTGGATGAGTCTTCACGGGAAATGGGGTGGCCGTTCCGCAGTTGGGGAACCTTGGCCGCGCCGAACCGGGGCCCGCCGGCGGCCTGATCTGCTTTCCGTTTATCTTGCGTTGGGCCGGACGAATCTCCGGCAGAGTTGGTGATCTGAAAATCCGGGCGCGCTGGAAAGGGCCGCCGGGAAAACAAGTTTGGGATGATTTCTATGAGATTAAGTTTAATGCGATGGCTGGGCATGCTCTGCATTGGAGGGGTGATGGCGGCGACAGCCCAGGGCGCCGGGGAGGTGGAGCAATTGCAACGGCAGTTGCGGGAGTTGCAGGAAAACTTTGAGCGGGTGATGCGCGAACAGCGGCAGCAGATCGAAGCCTTGCAACAGCAGGTGGAGCGGTTGCAAGCCCGCCAGCCGGCGCCGCCGGTCAAGGCTGAGTCTCCCCCGGTGGCGGAAGCTCCTGAAGAGTCCGATGCGGTCCGGCGCGGGTGGTCGCCCCCGGATCCCATCCGGATCGGACAAGGCGGGGCGTATATGGATATTGGATTGGTCGGGACGTTTGCGGTGGGCGGCTCCACCGCGCGGGATATTGAAGGCGGGACGCAATTGGGCGGGCACGATCCAAACCGGCGCGGGTTCACGGTGCAGGGGGTGGAAGTGGAATTCGAAGGGGCGGTGGATCCGTATTTCCGCGGCAGCGCCAATCTCAACTTTGCGATGGATGGGGAAGGGGAGTCGTTTGTCGAGTTGGAGGAGGCCTGGCTGGAAACGATGGCGTTGCCGGGGAATTTCCAATTGCGCGCGGGCCAGTTCCTGACGGATTTCGGCCGGTTGAATGGGCAGCACCCGCATCAATGGGCGTTTGTGGACGCGCCGCTGGTGACGGCGCGTTTCCTCGGTCCGGATGGGTTGCGGAATCCCGGGGCCCGGGTCTCGTGGCTGATGCCAACGCCGTTTTACTCGGAACTATTTCTCGCCGTGCAAAACAGTCACGGTGCGGGTGCCGCCGGGTTTCGCGGTGGCGGACATCATCACCACGGCGGCCATGGTGATTCCACGGCGTTGCCGCTGGGCTACCGGCACGCGGACAATGACCGTGGCATACGGGGCCTGGGGGATTTGCTATGGTCACCGCGGTATGCGGTGTCGTTCGATGTGACGGAAACCCAAACCGTGCTCTTGGGCGCCAGCGCCGCTTGGGGGCCGAATGCCAGCGGCGGGCGCGGAGACACCACCACCCAAATTTACGGATTGGATGGTTACTGGAAATGGAAGCCGGCCAACGCGCACGGCGGTTTCCCTTTTGTCTCGTTCCAAACCGAAGGCCTGGTGCGTCGGTACGGACTGGGCGCGTTTGACTGGGCGGACGAAGCCCAGCCCCAAGTATTCACCGCGCCGCTGACCCCCGCCCGGTTGGGCCGCGAGACGGTCACGGATTACGGATTTTATGCGCAACTGCTCTATGGATTCCGCAAAGGCTGGGTCGCGGGACTGCGGTATGACGCGGTGACCGGCGAACGCGGGAAGTATGAAAAACTGGGGTTGACCGACGCCGACGGCGCCCCGTGGGGGCGCGACCCGCTCCGGCGCAAACGCTGGCGGCTCTCGCCCAACCTGACTTGGTATCCGAGTGAATACTCGAAAATCCGGCTGCAATATAATTACGATGAGCGCGCGGACCTCGGCGCGGATCATTCGTTATGGTTGCAGTGGGAACTCCTGCTGGGCGCGCATGGGGCGCATCGTTTTTAGTGCGGGTATGAATGGCAACAATCACCAAGCAAACATCGCCGATGAGAGGCGACCCGGCCATCGCATCCCCGGTTCCCAATCTGAATTTCGGGAAGACGATCCACCAATGAAACCGGCCAAACGCAGAGCGGGTATCCCCGGCGGATCGCACCTGCTTCGGTTTCGTGCGGTCGCGGGGAGCGTGCTGCTGCTGGCGGCGACGATTGTCCACGCCAAACTCAACATTGTGGCGACCACCGCCGATCTGGCCGCGCTGGCGCAGGCCATCGGCGGCCAGGAGGTTGCGATCACCGCGCTGGCGCGGCCCACGGAAGATCCGCATTTTGTGGACGCCAAACCGAGCTTCATCGTCAAACTGTCCCGGGCCGATGCGCTGATTCACGGCGGGGCGGAGTTGGAATCCGCCTGGCTCGCGCCGTTGCTGGCCGGCGCGCGGAACGCAAAAATCCTCCCCGGCGCCCCCGGCAACATCCGGGCCTGTCAAGGCGTGCAAATGCTCGAAGTGCCGGATGCGTTGGACCGTTCCCACGGCGACATCCACGCGGCAGGCAACCCCCATTTTCTGGTGGCTCCGGAGAATGCCCGGATCGTGGCGACGCACCTCGCGGAGGTGTTCGGACAATTGGATCCGCCATCCGCCGCGTTGTATGCCGCGAACCGCAAGGCGTTCACCGAACAGCTCGAGGCGCGACGGCGGGTTTGGCGGAACGCATTGGCGCCGTTCAAAGGCGCGCGGTTGGTGGCGTATCACAATTCCTGGCCCTATTTTGCCCGCGAGTTTGGTTTGGAAATCAGTTTGTTCCTCGAACCCAAGCCGGGCATCCCGCCGTCGGCCGCGCATCTGGCGATGGTGATGGCCCGGATGAAAGAGCAACAGGTGCGGGTGATTTTGCACGATCCGTATCTGGACCGGCGCACCGCGGAAACGGTGGCCCGGACCACCGGGGCGCGTGTGGTGAATGTCACCCAGTATCCCGGCGGCGTGAAAGGCAGCGAGGGCGGCTATCTGGAAATGATGGATTACCTGGTCAACACACTGGCTCAAGCTCTGGCCGCCGCTTCCCCAGCGCCGCCGGCGGCGCCGGGCGCGCAACCGAAATGATTATGGACGTCAACGTGCCGTTGAGCTGGTCGGAAATCCTGGCGGTCATGCACCGGCCACTGGTGGCCTGTTTGTTGTTGCCGGGAATGCTCGTGTATTACGGGCTGCACATTGTGCGGCGGGGCATCATCTTTGTGGACCTGGCCCTGGCGCAGATTGCCACGCTGGGCACGTGCGTCTGCCTTTTGCTGGGCCACGAAGCCACGGATCTGCATACCTATTATTGGTCGCTGGGATTCACCCTGGGCGGGGCGCTGATCTTTACGTTCACGCGACCGCCCCGGCACGCGCGGGTGCCGTTGGAAGCGTTGGTGGGCATTGTGTACGTCGTCGCGGCAGCGGCGGGCATCCTGCTGCTCAGCAAGAGCGCCCACGGAAAGGAGGAACTCCAGAAAACGCTGGTGGGGGATTTGCTGACCGTGAGCTGGTCGCGCATCTGGATTACCGCCGGGTTGTACGCGGTCATCGGCGCGACGCATTGGACGTTCCGCCGGATTTTCATTGCCCTTTCCTTTCAGCCGGATTCGGCGCGGGCGCGCGGCCTGAAAGTGCGGCTGTGGGACTTCGTGTTCTACGCGCTGTTTGGGTTGGTGGTGACCAGTTTTGTCCACGTGGGCGGGGTGTTGCTCGTGTTCTCGTATCTGATTGTCCCGGCGGTCTGCGGCAATTATTTGACGGCGTCGCTGCGGGCGGCGTTGGGGATCGGCTGGCTGGTGGCCACCGTTTCGAGCGGGGCGGGATTGTATGCGTCTTATCGTTGGGATGTGCCGACCGGCGCGGCGGTGGTCTGCGCGTTGGGGGTGGCGCTGTTGTTGGCGGTGATCCTGGCCGGCTGGCGCGAGCGAAAAAGCCGTATCGCCGCAGCCAAGTAAAACCCGTCTCCCGGGCGCCGGAAATCTTTGCCGCTTTGGCCTCGCGCCCGGCGCATTTGCGGGAAAGCACTTTCATCAACCGGCCACGGTCGTTGGTCCTTGGTGAGTTCACGGCCAACGAATGTTCGCTGCCGTGCGTCGCATGGTCCAGGCACACGGCCGCCACAGGGAATGAACCCTCGGAGGTCTTGCGAGCGGTGGTTTTGGTGTTCGCGTCGGAAAAAATCTAACGCGATGAGGCCCGGGCGGTTTTTATCGGACTTCGCCGGCGGGTTGGCGGCGTTTTTGCCGAACAACTTGGTGTGGCGAGTAGGCGCTCGATTTCCCGACGCCGGGGGATGGAGGTTTGAGCCCCGACCCGCGTCACGGAAATCGCCGCCGCCGCGCAGGCAAAGCGCGCCGCTTCCGCCAATGTCCGGCGTTCGGCCAGAGCCACCGCCAACGTGCCGTTGAAAACATCGCCCGCCGCGGTGGTGTCCACCGGTTTGACTTTGAAGGCCGGGATCAAGGCGTGGCCCTCTGACCCGGCGATCAACGCACCCCGCGCGCCCAGCGTGATGATGACATGGCGCACCCCCCGGGCGAGCAGTTTCCCGGCGGCCTTAACGGCGGTGGCCGGGCTGGTGACCGTCATTCCCGTGAGCAGTCCCGCTTCGCTTTCATTGGGCGTCAGCAGATACACTTGGCGGAGCAACTTGTCCGGGAGCGGCCGGGCGGGGGCGGGATTCAAAATGACCCGCGCGCCGGCGGCCACCGCCAGGTCCGCGGCGGCTTGAACCGTGTTCAGGGGCGTTTCCAGTTGGAGCAGTAACACGCTCGCCCCGCGCAAGGCGCTTTTGGCTTTGACCACATCCGCCGGCGTCAGTTTCCCATTGGCGCCGGAGGCCACCGCGATGCTGTTTTCGCCGTCCTTGCCCACAAAGATCAGGGCCACACCCGAGGGGTGGGTCCGGTCGCGGATCACGTGCTTGACGTTGAGGCCGTCCGCCCGGAAGCCGGCCAGGGCACGATCGCCAAACATATCCCGGCCCACGCGCGCGACGAACGTGACCGCGCCGCCGGCGCGCGCGGCGGCCACGGCTTGATTGGCCCCCTTGCCGCCGGCGGCGATGGCGAATTCGCCGCCCAACAACGTCTCGCCCGGTTTGGGGATGCGGTCCAGTTTGATGATCATGTCGGTGTTGGAACTGCCGACCACCACGAGGGAAGGCTTGCTCATAATCGGAAATCAAGTGCGTTGGTTCAACGGGATGGAAACGATGGCTGCATCCGGCGGACCTCAGAGTTTGGACGCGATCAGGATCCCCAGACCCAGCAGGTAGAAGAAAAACATCGCGCCCAGAAGCGAGTTGGTGCCGCGCGGCGCGCCCTTGAATTCCTTCCAGATGAAGACGCCCCAAAACGCGCCAATCATGGTGGCGCCCTGGCCCAGTCCGTAGGCCAGCGCGGGATCGGCGGCGTTGGCGGCAATGATGCTGAAGCTCATGCCCAGGTTCCAAATCATGCCGCCCAAAATGCCGATCAAATGCAGGCGGACGTTGCCTTTGCGAAAATAATCGCCAAAAGCCACCGGGGCGCCGGAGAGCGGTTTGACCATCATCACGCTGTTCCAGATGAAATTGGACAGCAACACGCCGGCGGAAAAGGCCACGATGGCGGTGTAGGGACTCAGTTTGCCCGCTTCCAACATCTGGGTTTCGCCCTCCATGCGCCCCATGGCTTGCGCGACAAAGGCGTAGAACCACCCCATCAGCAAGCCGGCCACCACGGAAATGACAATGCCCTTGGTGGGCGTTTTTTGGCTGGTGCTGGCCAGGCGTTTGTAAGCCAGTCCGTCCAGAATGATGGCGATCACCACGCCCGCCACTCCCAGGGCCAGCATGGGGACGTTGCCTTGTCCGGTGACGACGTAGGTTGTAATGACCCCCAAAACCAGGGCCAGGCCGACGCCGACCGGGAAAGCCACCGCCATGCCCGCAATGTCAATGGCCGCGACGAGCAGGATGTTGGAGAGATTGAAGACCACTCCGCCCAGAAAAGCCGAGCCCAGCCATTTGGCGTCGGCCTGCTGCAAATCCGCCAGGAACCCGCGCCCCCCGGCGCCGGTACTGCCCATGGTAAACGCGAGAATGAGCGCCAGCAAAAGGACGCCGATGGCGTAGTCCCAATAAAACAATTGGAAGCGCCACTCCCGGGTGGCCAGCTTTTGGGTGTTCGCCCACGATCCCCAGCACAGCATGGTGATCACACACATGAAAACCGCGAGCGGATAGGATTCGACAATGACCATACGTTGACCTTTCTCTTCGGATGTTGGGTGGTTGTTTTGGTGCGATTTCGCTTCCACCGCAGTCTGAGGCAGCCCGGGCCGTTCTGTCAAATCCTGACTCGCCCTCCGACTGCCGCTCCGGCAGCACCGGCGGGGGCAAGGGCCGTCACGCGCATTATTGTGGTTGCCGTCGGGAAATCGGATTGACCGTGGTCAGTTCCGGCGGCAGGCTGCGCGTATGACGATGATTGATTTTGGCAACCTCCTCCCGCTCCCATGACCTCGCGCGAACGCATCCTCACGGCTTTGAACCACCAGGTCCCCGACCGGGTGCCGGTGGATTTCTCAGGACACCGGTCCTCCGGCATCGCCGCCATGGCGTACGCGCGGTTGCGCGAATTTCTCGGTCTGCCCCGGAAACCGATCCGGGTTTATGATCCGGTGCAGCAACTGGCCATTGTGGACGAGGATGTGTTGACGCGCTTCCGCGTGGATACCATCGAACTGGGCCGCGCGTTCGCCCGTGAAGATCATTGGTGGACCGAATGGACATTGCCCGACGGGACGCCGTGTCTCATGCCCGTCTGGGCGAAACCCGAGTGGGTGGCGGACGAATGGGTGTTGCGCTCCGCCCGCACGGGACGCGTCATTGCGCAGATGCCCGATGGCGTCTGGTATTTCGAGCAGGCGCATTTTCCGTTCCTGGAACACGAAGACTTGGACCAGCTCGAAGCCGAATTCTCCGAGTGCATGTGGTCGGCGGTGGCTTCGCCGCCCGGGCCCATCGTCGCCGGGCCGGACGGCGCTGAACGCCTGTCCGCGGGGGCGCGGCAATTGCGGGCGGAAACCGATCGCGCCATCATCGGCTTGTTCGGTGGCAACCTGCTCGAACTGGGCCAGTGGTTCTATCGCAACGACCAATTTTTCATGCTGCTCGCCGCCGAGCCGGAGCGGGCGCACGCGTTTCTGGAACGGCTCACCGAAATTCACCTGCGCCAACTGGAACGCTTCGCCCGCGCGGTCGGGGGACACATTGACCTCATCCTGTTCGGCGACGATCTGGGCATGCAAAAAGGTCCGCAGATTTCACCGGCGATGTATCGCGAATTTTTCCAACCGCGCCAGCAACGTCTCTGGCGGCGCGCCCGGGAACTGATCCCCGCCCGCATCATGCTGCATTGCTGCGGCGGGGTGCGGGAGTTGTTGGACGGGTTGATTGAAGCCGGGTTGGAGGCCATCAATCCCGTGCAAATCACCTGTCGCGGCATGGACCCCGCCGGGTTGAAACGCGACTTTGGCCACCGGTTGACGTTTTGGGGCGGGGGCTGTGACACGCGGGACATGCTCAGTCACGGCACGCCGGCGCAAATCCGGGAGCATGTCCGCCGGTTGGTGGACCTGTGGCGCCCCGGCGGAGGCTTCGTTTTCCAGCAGGTCCACAACATCCTGGCGGATGTGCCTCCGGAAAACATCGTGGCCATGTTCGATGCCGTGAATGAGTGAACCCCGGACCGCCGGCCCAGGAAAGTATCCAATCACCCGGCAAGCTAGGCATTGCTTGATGAATAAATATGCGGCATGTTGCCCTTGACGGAAAACGATTTTCCGGGCAGGATGGGCCGCGAACATGAACAAATTTTTTGTCCGTGAACAACCAAAACACAGTGTAACCAGCACGTAATCACATCGTTGAATCCGATCTTCCAGACACAACCGCAACCATACTCATACCACATGACCTGTTCTCCCTACTTACGTCGGCGCCGGTCGGCGTTCACCTTGATTGAATTACTAGTGGTCATTGCGATTATTGCCATCCTGGCGGCCATGCTGTTGCCCGCCTTGGCCAAGGCCAAGGAAAAGGCCAAACGGCTGGGTTGCTTGAACAACTGCAAACAACTCGGCTTGGGCAGCCTGTTGTACGCGGCGGACAATGAGGGGCATCTGGCCGGCCACACGTGGAATTGGAATTCCGGGTATTATAATACCGCCTTGGGACAGATCAGGAGCGGTCTAAGTGACCGGGACGGGCGGGACGATGACATGAACTGGCTGTGGCCGACCTATGTGAAGAATGGCGTGGGCGGCGCGGGGCAGAGCAGTTATGTCTGTCCGGCCACGCGGAATGCGGTATCCACCAACCTCATACGGGATACGGTGGCCGGAGTGGATAAATTGCAACAACTCTGTGACAATGCCCGGACGCCCAAGGACACCCGGGGCCATAGTTATGAGTGTTTCGGGAATCTGACCGGCTCCCGGAAAAAGACCGAGCAAGCGGTGGCCGGCTGGACGATCATCAACTACAGGCAGGCGCTGGGCATCAAGCCGGGGGCCTCGCAGATTTTCCTGATCACCGACGCGGATGATGTCCCGGAGCCCGGCATCGGCGACAACGAGAATTATCCGGATCCAATGGACAACCACGGTGCGCTCGGCCAGAATGTGGTGTTTTGTGACGGCCATGCCGAATTTGTGAAGCAGAACCGCTGGCTCCACGTTTGGAACCTTTCCCACGACTCCAACCATACCAAGGGCGATTAAACCATAACCACGGCAATCGAAATTACACCAAAAACCAAACACAAACCCCAAGGACCAATGAAGAACACCAAGAACACACTCCTCACGCGCCTCCGCCGAGGCGCTCGTCTGTCATCCGGGTTGCTCCGGGTTCCGGCCGTGCTCACGGCTGTAGCGATGGCGCTGACCCTGCTCTGGCCGGCCGCCACCCAGGCGGCGCGGGTCCATCACGGCGTTGCCGCCGCAAATCTCCAAGTGGATCAGATCTATTACCCGGATGAAAACGGGCAATGGCCGGATCCGCTGACCAACGAAAACACCAACGCCCTGGTAACCACGCTGTTGAGCATCAATGATTTCCGGGCGATTACCTCGGATTGGTACACCAACGCGGTGGACGAGTTTGGCGTCCCGACTTCCTGGCATCAATGGTGGAACCGGGCCGATTATCAAATTCAAATCGGCCCCACCCGGGGCGACGATATCACGGGGGGCGTCATGATGGCCGCCGTGGCGCAGAACGGGCGGAACAACTACGGCGTCACCCGTTATCCGGTTTGCGCCGTCCATGATGGCTGGCGCATTTGCACGTTCGCCAACAATCACGATGATCCCCTGATCAAGGCGGGCGACGGCTATGAATACAACGTCAACGTGGCGGGCGCGTGGTTCCCGTATCCAGATTACATCGGGGCCCTCGTGCGCAACAGCGAACGTAAAAACGGGCAGACCAATGACATGTTGATTGGCCACTCGAGCTTGGTGCTGGGCCAGCATTTCTATTGGTGGGCGAACGGACGGTTCATCGTGGACTTGCGCGACTTGGGTTTTGACTCGCGGACTGACGGGGTCATGATCACCACCCACGGCAAAGACGAGCAAAACTTCGCGCTGAGTCAGATCAACACCACCAACGGCACATGGACGCTCTACACGAAGGACATGTCGCAGCCGACCTACGGCAATTTTGAGCAGGATCCGGTGGCGTTTGTGTTCATTCCCAAGACCAACACCATGCTGATTTCAGGCATGTTCAATGGCGACGGGAGCATCGTGATACACAGCGGCGACACCCCGCAATTCACCGTACGCCCCAAGAGCGACGTCGGCGCGGGACGCTGGGAGTTGAAAATCCCGGGTCATTCCCCGGCCTCCGGTGTGCTGATTATTTCCGCCTGCGCGGGGGGTACCCTGAACACGGATAACATCGTCAGTTACGAACCGGACGGCGACGGTTGGGAAATCCAATCGCGGGACACGCCGGGCATGGGCTTGCAAACGCCGAAAGGAAATCTGGGCGAACCGGAACCGGTGTGCACGTTTGTCTTTATTCCGGCACCGACGCCCGGAATCACGGTCACGCCGACCAATAACCTCGTGACCAGCGAGGATGGTGGGACGGCGCAGTTCACGGTGGAATTGGACTTCAAACCGACGGCGGACGTGACGATTGGCGTCAGTTCCAGCAACCCCGCCGAAGGCGTGGTGGACGTGACTTCCCTGACCTTCACCCCGAATAATTGGAACATCCCGCAAGTGGTGACCATTACCGGACAGGATGATGCGGTGGCCGACGGCCAGGTGGCGTACACCATCGTTCTGGCCAAGGCGGTGAGCGCGGATCCCCAGTATCATGACATGAAACCGGCCGATGTGGCGGTTCTCAACGCGGACAACGAAGCCGGGATTACCGTCAGCAAGAACTGGTTGGTGACGACCGAAGCGGGCGGCACGGACAGTTTCACCGTGGTGTTGAATACCGCGCCCACGGCGGACGTAACGATTGGCCTGGCCTCCAGTGATGTGGGCGAAGGCACCGTCTTCCCGGCCAGCCTGGTCTTCACGCCAGACAATTGGAACATTCCCCAAACCGTCACCGTGACCGGCGTGGACGATGTGGTGGACGACGGCGATGCGCCCTACGCCATTGTTTTTGCGGCGGCCGTGAGCGCCGACGCGGCGTATAACGGGGTGAAAGGCGCGGACGTGCCCGCCCTCAATCTGGATAACGACGAGGCGGGTATTATTGTTACACCGCAAGAGTTGACGGTGAGCGAAACGGGCACGACGGCCAACTTCACGGTGGTGCTCGGGACGCGGCCGACGGCGGATGTGGTGATCAGCTATGTTTCCGGCGATCCGACCGAAGGCGTGGTGACACCGGCCAGCCGGACGTTCACCCCCGATAACTGGAATACGCCTCAAACCTTTACGGTGACCGGCGTGGATGACGCTGAAAATGACGGCGACATCACCTACAACCTGCAAGGGTCGGTGACGTCGAGCGACGCCGTTTATGCGGCGATGATTCCGGCCCCGATCTTGGTGACCACCTTGGACGACGAGGCGGAACTGGCGCTCCCGTCCGGCCCGGTTCAATACGGCATTGGCACGACCGGGATTGGCCTGGATGGCTGGGCCACTCTGACGGATTCCGTCGCCAATTACAACGGCGGCAATCTGACGGTGGTGGTGACCAACAATGGCTCCGCCGATGACCGGTTGACTCTGCGGAATGAAGGCGTGGAGGAAGGCCAGGTGGGCGTCTCCGGCGCCAATGTCACCTACAGTGGCATCCCGGTTGGCACCCTGGCGGGCGGCGAAGGTTTGACGCCGCTGGTGGTGACCTTCAACAACGCGGTGACGCCGGCGGTGGCGCAGGCGCTCGTCCGGGCGGTCACCTTTAGCAACGTGGCCGAGGAACCGTCGCTGGCGGACCGGACGGTCACCGTCATCGTCAACCGGGGCGCCGGTTCGAGCGCCGCGGAGAAACTGGTGCATGTGGGCTTGGTCCGGGTCACCCATTTCCAAGAGGGCGCGGACCATGGTTACGGCGTGTACACCGGCGCGCAGAATAACAACCTGTGGGCGCTCAATGAGGGGACGGCCTATCCGGAAGGATCTCATGCGGATGGACTGGCCATTGGCTTCGCGGGAGTGCAAATGTTGGATCGCGCCATCCTGTTGCGGTTTGACGATATCATCGGGGAGGGCCCCGGCCAGATTCCGCCCAACGCCACGATTGTTTATGCGGAGTTTCAGTTCTTCGTGTCCAACAACGGTGACGGCAGCCCGATGTACCGGATGTTGATTCCGTGGACGGCGGAATGGGAAAGCTGGGGCTCCTTGGGGGATGGGGTGCAGTTGGATGACTCCGAGGCGCGCAGCACTTGGGATTCCGCCATTGGCGTTCCCAATCTCACCGGTTCGACTGGCACCGGCCGCAAATCCGTTGCGGTGACGGCCGACGTGCAAGCTTGGGCGAACGGCGAAGACAACTACGGCTGGTACCTGCCTGGCTGGGATCCTTCCGGCTGGAGCGGAAACTGGGACTTCTGGGCGATTGCCCCGTCCCAGCATGAGGACATCACCCGGCGGCCTTCGCTGCTGGTGAAGTGGGTACCGGAAGGCACGTTGGCAACCAGCTTCCGCTACGGTGTCAACGATTACACGGCCACCTACGACAGCCGGGTCCGGAGTGGGCGTTATGCCGATGAAGACGGATCTACAGCGATCGCGCTCTTCCCGGATTGGGAAATCAACACCGAGGCCGATGACCGGGATATCGGCTTGATCCGGTTCGAGGAGATCATTGGTGAGGAAGCCGATCAGGTGCCGCCGGGGGCGACGATTCACTCGGCGCAGTTGGACATCGCCGCCTTCCAGTCGAACTCGCCGGGCAACGGGTTCTATCTGCATTACATGCTCCAGCCGTGGAATGACACGGATACGTGGAACATGCTGGGCGATGGCGTGCAAGCCGACGGCGTGAAGGCGGCGGTCACGCCGACCGCAATCCTGCGGGACTTCAGCACCGCCATTATACCTTACGTGCCGGGTGGGTATCACTCGCTGGAGGTGAGGCCGGATGTGCAGGCCTGGGCCTACAAACAACGGCCGAACTATGGTTGGGTCGTTCTGCCGTTCGAGTTCGGACGGGATGGATTCGGCTTCGGAACGGCGGAACACACTGATGTGGAACGGCGGCCGCAACTGCGGGTGTTCTACTCGCCGGGCGAAATTCCCGAGCCGGAAGACATCACGTTGACCCTGCCGGTGTGGAGCCCGTCGCAAGTGGTGGTCGGCTTCAACGCCAAGGCCAACACCACCTACACGGTACAACGGGTGGGGCAACTGGGTGATGCCTGGCAAACCATTGGCCAGGCGATGACCGACGGCGATGGCCACGGGAATTACGAAGACAAGTCGCCCTTGGCGGGTGCGGCGTTCTATCGCGTCGTATTGCCGTAATCATCATCCGATTGGGTAATATGGGTTGGTTCAAGTGCGGGACGGCGTCACGGCCGTCCCGCACCCTTCTCGGGAAGCGAGGCGTCCGGCCTCGGGCGCCTCACAGAATCGCGAACCGTAGGGCGGTTGGTTCGCGTCTCCACTCATGACCGACCGGCGATTCTCGCTCCCCCGCACCGGGCTGTGCGCCAAAGCGCAAAGGAGCGGGCGTTGGATTCAAAAAGGCCCCTTGGGGCGGTTGGGCTGGAGGGTTCCCGTCGGCCCGGATTGAATGAGGGGCGATGAAGGACGGGTGATGTTTGCTTCGGTTCTTCCAGATGACAGATATGCAAAAAGTTGATTTGAGTTGCCGGCGCTTGGGCAGTCGGTGCGCAGGTAGATTTCCGCATTTTTGGGGTTGGATGATCCTGGCCGCTTTGGCGGTGGGAGGTATCCCGTCCGCCGCCCAGGCGGGGCACGGCGTGGCTGCCGGGCATTTGCGCGTTATTCAGTTGGACGTGGGCGACACCACCAATTCGGTGCGCGTCATTCCCACCCTGCGGATCAATGATTTTCGGCTGCGCGACGGCTCGAACCGCGGCGATTACCCGGTGCAGATCGGCCTGGCGGCGGCGGACGATGTGGCGACCGGAGTCTTGATTTCTTCCGTGGCCGAGAATGGGCGCTACAACTTTGGCACGAACAATTTTCCCATCAGCGCGGTTCACGTGGGGGCGACGGATTATCGGATTTCCACGTTTGTGCGGACAGCGGCGGTCGCCGATGCGGGGGCGGAGTATAACGTCAACGTGGCGGCGGCGTGGTTTCCCTACGACCGCTTTTGGGGCGGCACCGCCCGCAACGCCTCCGGGTTGGATGGCGGTACCAACAATTTACTGGTCGCCTCGCCGGGATTGGTTTTGGGCCACCATTTCAAAGGGGTGGCCGCCGGGCGGTCGGTGGTGGATTTGCGGAGCTTCGGCATTGACGCGCGCACGGACGGCGTGTTGCTCGTCAATGGCGGCAAGGACGAGAACAACTTCGCGCTGTCGCAGGTCAACACCAACGACGGCACCTGGAACGTGTTCGTCAAAGATAACGCGACGCCGACGGCGAGCCAGTATGAACAGGATCCGGTGGCGTTCGTGTTCATTCCCAAGACCAACACGGCGTTGATTTCCGGGCGGTTCAACGGGGATGGCAGCATTGCCCTGTTCAGCGGCGCGGCGCCGGCGTTTACGGTCAGCAACCTGGCCGCGGGCCGCTGGGACCTCCGGATTCCCGGCCATTCCCCCCGGGCGGGCATTTTGATTATTTCCGCCGAGGGGGGCGGGCATTACAACCTGGATAACATCGTCAGTTATCAAATCAACGAGGCGGGCAACGGCTGGGAAATCCAATCCCGGGACACGCCCAACAACGGCTTGCAGACGCCCGTGGGATCGGGTGGGGAACCGGAGGCGGTTTGCTCGTTTGTCTTTATTCCCGCGGCGGCGCCGTTGTTGGTGTCGCCGGCCAATGGCGCGCCGAATCAGGCGTTGCCCCAGTTGCAAACGGTGCTGTTCAACGCGGCGCCGGGGGACCTGACCGTGACGGTTTACGGCGGCGAAGCGGCCACGCCGCCGGCCGGGCCGGACTTCACGGTGGTCGTGCTGCCGGATTCGCAAAACTACACGGATGAACGCAACGGCGCGAAGAAAGAGATGTGGTTTGCCCAGTGCGAATGGATTATCACCAACCGGCTCTCCCGCAACATCGCTTACGTCGCCCACCTGGGGGACATCAGCCAGACGGGCGACGTCAAAGGTGGTCGCCCCAATCTCGCCGAATGGCGCAATGCGACCAACGCAATGTATCGCCTGGAAAACCGGGTGCGGACCGAACTGGCCGAAGGCGTCCCCTATGGCCTGGCGGTGGGTAATCATGATCAGACCCCGCGCGGAGATCCCTTGGGGACCACGATTTTCTACAACCAATACTTTGGCATCTCCCATTTTCTGGGGCGCACCTATTACGGCGGATATTACGGCACGAACAACAACAATCATTATGATTTGTTCAGCGCCAGCGGCTTGGATTTCATTGTGTTGTATTTCGAATACGACATGGACGCCAACCCGGCGGTGCTGGCCTGGGGCAACGAGGTCCTGCAGGCCTATGCCGACCGGCAGGCCATTGTGGTCACGCACTACATGGGCAGCGCCACGACCCCCAGCACCTTCAGCGCGCAGGGGGCCGCCATTTACAATACGCTCAAAGGCAATCCGAATCTGGCCTTGTTGCTCGGCGGCCACGTTGCTGGTCCGGGAGGCATCGGTGAAGGTTCCCGCGAGGATCATTACGGCGGCAACACTGTTCGCACATTGATCTCGAATTATCAATTCCGCACCAACGGCGGCAACGGCATGTTGCGGCTCATGGAATTTTCGCCCAGCAACAACACGGTGGTCGTGCAGACCTATTCGCCCTGGTCGGATGAATACGAAACCGACGAGGACAGCGAGTTCTTTTTCACGCGCAACCTGCAGCCGCCGGGCGGCACGGGTTCCCCCGGCACACCGTTCACCGTGTTGACGACGCAAACAGGAGTGGCGCCCGGCAGCCTGGTGAATCTGACTTGGCCGGGGTTGCGGCCCGATCGCACCTATCAATGGTATGTCACCGTCACCGATGCAGCGGGGAATACGACCGTGGGGGAAACCTGGCGTTTTACCACCGTGCCCAACTCCCCGCCACGGGCCAGCAACCAACTGGTGACCATTGAAGGCGACGCGCCGGCCCCCCTGACGTTGCGCGGATCGGATCCCAACGGCGACGCCATCACTTTTGGTTTGTTCGCACCGCCCTCCCAAGGGGCGATCACCGAGTTGAATACCAACGCCGGGACTTTGACTTACTATCCCGTCCGGGGCTACCGGGGCCCTGACCGGTTTACCTACCGGGCGTATGACGGGCGCACCAACAGCAGCATCGCCACGTTCAACCTCATCATCACCGCGCCGGCGGATACCAACGCCAATGGCTTGCCGGATGCCTGGGAGGCCGCGTACGGCATCACCGATCCGGACGCCGATGACGATCGCGACGGGCACTCTAATCGCGACGAATACCGGGCCAACACCAATCCCACCAACGCCGCTTCGGCTTTGCGGATTACCGGGATGACCCGGCAACCCGACGGACATTTTGACTTTGCGTGGGCGTCCGTGGGCGGCACCCGGTACCGGGTGCAGTTCACCGATGCGCCTGACCCCGCGGGGCTGGCGGGTGGATTCACTGATGTCGTTCGGGCCCTGACCAACGAGATGGATTTGGGGCCGTACGGAATCATGAGCACCCAAAGGTTTACGGATGATTTCACCCTGACCGGGGGCGCGCCCACGAATCAAAGCCGGTATTACCGGGTCCGGGTGGTGCCGTGAGGCGCTGAAATAGATTGGGTGGCGGCCCCGGGTGCTGCACAGCAAACCCTTGCGCCGAATGACGCGCGACGGGACCGATGAATTTACAAGTGACAAATTAAAACTGGGAGACAAACGATGAAAACAGGCGAACCGAAGAAACGAGCAGACGCCGTGGGGGCGTTGACGGATGGCGTGTATGACGTGTTGGTGGTGGGCGGCGGCATTGTGGGCGCCGGGGTGGTGCGCGACGCGGCGCTCCGCGGGCTGAAGGTGGCGTTGGTGGAGCAGCGGGATTTTGCGTTTGGCACGAGCAGCCGGTCGAGCCGGTTGTTGCACGGCGGCTTGCGGTATCTGGCGCAAGGCCGGGTGGGCTTGGTGCATGAGGCGAGCGTGGAGAAAAAGGTGGTCCACCGCATCGCGCCGCACCTGGCGGACCCGTTGCCGTTCATCTTCCCGACCTACCGGGGCAACCGGCATTGGGTGCTTTGGCAGTTGAAGATCGGCGTCAAAATTTACGACCTGCTGTGCGGCGGACGGAATCTGGGGAAATCAACGTGGTTGAGCCGGGCGGAGGTGCTGAAGACGGTGCCGGAGTTGTCGCCGGTGAACTTGAACGGGGCGGTGCGGTATTACGATGGCCTGACCAATGACGCGCGCCTGACCCTGGATACGCTGCGGTCGGCGGCGAAGGGCGGAGCGGTGGTGGTCAACTACTGCCGGTTTGTGGATGCGACCCGGGGGGAACACTGGACCTGCACGGTAACCGACCAATTGACGGGGCGGAACCTGACCGTGAAGACGCGGGCGGTGGTGAATGCCACCGGGCCGTGGGCGGACGGGTTGCCGCACAGCCGGGTCAAACTGCGGGCGACCAAGGGAATCCACCTGGTGGTGGACCGGGCCCGCGTGCCGGTGCCGGACACGGTGGTGATGACGGAGGAGAAACGAATCCTGTTTGCGATTCCGTGGGGTGAACGGACGATTTTGGGCACCACCGACACGGATTACCACGGCTCACTGGACCGGGTCCTGGCGGACGCGGAGGACATCCGTTATGTGCTGGGGGTGACGAACCAGTTTTTCCCGGGCGCGAAATTGCAGGCCGGGGACGTGATCAGCGCATGGGCCGGGTTGCGGCCGTTGATCGCGGATCCGAAGGGCAAACCCTCGGACATCTCGCGCTCGCACGAGATCAAAAATCCCGAACCGGGCTGGTGGGATGTGGCCGGCGGCAAGCTGACCACGTACCGGCTGATGGCGGAGCAGACGGTGGATCGGATCGTGCGTGAGCAAAAGCTGACTGCGCGGAAATGTGTGACGGCGACGGAAGCCTTGTTGCCGGAGGCGGAGGTGCGCGAGGTGAGCGGGATTTTGCCGCCGCCCATGGACCCGGCGGCCGTGAAGCATTATTGCGCGCAGGAATGGGCGGTGCATTTGGACGATGTCTTGTTGCGCCGGACCAGTTGGCACTATTACCAGACCGACATGGAAACCCAGGCCCCCCGGGTGGCGGAATGGATGGGCGAGGAACTGGGATGGACGGCGGAACAGCGGGCGGCGGAACTGGCGGATTACCGCGTTGCCGTCGGTTTGGTGGAACCGCCCGCGAAGGCACCGGCTGGAGGCGCAGCTTGATCCGGTTGTGAACGCGCGTTTACCCCCCGAAGACTGCCTGTGAGTCAGACCCGAGCTTCCACGGTTTCCTTCCTGGACAACTCCGCCCCTGCGGCGGAGCGGTCGGCGCGGTCCGAACCCGGGGCGATGATCGCCCGCCCGCCCCAGCGACCTTGGACGGACATCCCGGTGCGTTACTCGGATGAACAACTGCGTCTGGCGGCGCGCTTGTATTATCTGGATGGCCTGGGGCAAACCGAGGTGGCGAAATTCGTCAAAGTGTCCCAAGCGAAAGTGTCGCGGTTGCTGGCGTTGGCGCGGGAGCGCGGCATTGTGCGCATCTCGGTGGCGGAATATGAACCGCGCAACCTGGAGCTGGAACAGCAGATCTGCCAGAGATTCGGCCTGGCCGCCGCCGCTGTTTTCAAGACCGTGCCCGAAGCCACGCCGGAGGAAGCCCGACGGGCCGTCGGCCATTTTGGCGCGGCCTTTGCCGCCTCGTTGATCGCGCCCAACAGCGTCGTGGCCATTGCCGGCGGCCGCACGATTCGGGAGTTGGTCTTGGGATTGCCCGAGGACAAGGCGCGACAGGTCACGGTGGTGCAGGCCATGGGGAGCATTGATTCCACCGTCAGCGCGGTGGACGCGCTGGAATTGGGCCGCACCCTCGCCTGGCGGATGGGCGGTTATTTTCTGACGTTGAACACGCCGGCATTCGTGCCGGACAAACGCACGCGCGACGCGTTTCTGGCGCTCCAGCAAATCCGTTCCGTCTGGCAACGTTTGGACGCGACGGATGTGGCCTTGGTGGGGATCGGCTCCTTGGACAACTCAGTGTTCGTGGATCGCGGGGTGCTGAGCGCCAACGATCTGGGCACCCTCAAGCGTTTGGGCGCGGTGGGCGAGATTTGCGGACACTTTTTTGACGCGGAAGGGTGCGAGTGTGATTCGCCGTGGCGCGACCGGGTGTTGAGCGTGGATTTGAATCAAGTGCGGCGCATTCCCCATGTGGTGGGCGTGGTGGTGGGCGCGGATCGCGCCGCGGCCATCGCCGCCGCCATCCGGGGTGGGTTGGTCAAGTCCTTGATCCTGGACGATGCCGGCGCCCGCTCGCTGCTCGCGCTTCCCAACGCGGTGTCCGGGGGAAAGCCGAATGGAATCTCGAAATGAAAGGCCTTGCTGCAACACCGCGTAGTCGGACGCGCCCCCAGCGCTTGGTCCGGCTGGGATGGAGTGCCGGCATGGCCGGCGCGGCCCTGTTGCTCTACGCCTGCGCGGCGCCGACCCGGTCCGCACGCCAGACATCCGGGGAATGGACGGTGCGCGGGCATCTGCCACGCCAGCAGTTTGTGGTGCAAAGCCATCGCGGCGCCGGTTTTTTGGCACCGGAGAACACGCTTGAGGCTTTTGAATTGGGATGGAAACTGGGCGCGTGGCCGGAAGCCGACGTGCGCACGACCAAGGACGGGGTGATCGTCGCTTTCCACGATGGCAATTTCAAACGGACGGTGAAAAATCCCCCGCCGGAATTGGCCCGGAAAGGCGTGAAGGATGTCACCTTTGCCGAATTGTCCACACTCGACGTGGGCGGTTGGAAAGGCGACGCCTTTGTGGGCCGCCGGGTTTCCCGGCTCGCGGAGATATTCCAGCTCATGACCGGCCGGCCGGAGCGCATGTTGTATCTCGACATCAAACAGGTGAACCTGGCGCAATTGGCCGCCGAGGTGCGGGCCGAACGGGTGGTCAGCCAGGTGGTATTCACCAGTCCGAATTACCCGTTGATCCGCGAGTGGAAACGGCTGGTGCCGGAATCCAAGACCTTGTGCTGGTTGCGGGGACCGGAAACCAACATGACCCATCGCCTCGCGGAAATGCGGGCGTTGAACTACGCGGATTTAACCCAGGTGCAATTGCATCTCCGGGCCAACACCAACCGCGCGTCGAGCGAACCGTTTGACATCTCCCGCGCCTTTGTGCGCGCGACCGGCGAGGAACTTCGCCGCTACGGAGTGACCTTCCAAGTGCTGCCGTGGGACCTGGCGGCGCCGGAAATTTACTGGCAATTGATGGACCTTGGCGTGATGGCTTTCGCCACGGATTATCCCGATATTGCCCTGCAAGCCGTGCGCGACTACTACGCCGGCCGCAACCGCAGCCCTGTTGATACCCGACCATGATACCGCCCCCCCGCTCCCTCACTCTCGCGGAAGCCCTGCAATCCGCCCGTGAAACCCGCGCCCTGGAAATTGGGTCGGGAATCCTCGAGCAAACCCTGCGTCTGTATCGCGACCACTTCGGCGACCGCCCGGCGATGTTGGTGGCGGACGGCAACACCTACGCCGCCGCCGGACAACGGGTGGTCGAAGCCTTCCGCAAGGCGGGCCACCCGTTGCAGGATGCCTTCATCTTCCGGGCGCCCGATTTGTACGCGGAACATCGGTTCGTGACCGAACTGGAAGCCGCCTTGCAACCGCACCAGGCCATTCCCATCGCCGTGGGGAGCGGCACGATCAACGACCTGACCAAGCTGGCGTCGCACCGCACCGGCCGTCCGTATCTGTGTGTGGCGAGCGCCGCTTCGATGGACGGATACACCGCGTTCGGCGCTTCGATCACGTATCAAGGCGCGAAGCAAACCTTCCTGTGCCCGGCGCCGACTGCGGTGTTGGCGGACTTGGAGGTCATCTGCGCCGCACCGGGATTGATGAACGCGTGGGGTTACACTGATTTGCTCGCCAAAGTCACGGCGGGCGCTGATTGGATCGTGGCGGACGCGCTGGGCATTGAGCCGATTGACCCGCCGGCCTGGGCGATTGTGCAAGGCCGGTTGCGAGAAATGGTGGCGGATCCCGCCGGGGTGGCGGCGCGCAATCCCGAGGCGGTGGGACGGTTGGTGGAAGGGTTGATGCTCGGCGGTTTTGGCATGCAATCCTCCCGCTCCAGCCGGCCGGCTTCCGGCGCGGAACATCAGTTCAGTCATTTGTGGGACATGCAGCATCACACCCACAACGGAAAGACCCCTTCCCACGGCTTCAAAGTCGGCATCGGCACGCTGGCGGTGGCGGCGCTGTATGAGTATCTGTTGGCGCAACCGTTGGACCAACTGGACGCGGCCGCGTGCGGCCGGCAATGGCCCGATGCGGAAACGTGGTGCCAACGCGCGCGGGAATGGCTGGGCGAGGGGGAACTGGCCGCCGGCGCGGCGAAGGAATTGCGCGCCAAGCACAGTCCGCCGGAGGCGCTCCAGGCGCAGATGGAACAGTTGCGTTCGCTCTGGCCGGAGTTGCGCGAGCAGTTGCGCGCCCAATTGATGCCGTTGGCGACGCTGCGGGAGATGTTGCGCACCGTGGGCGCGCCCACCGCGCCGGAGGAGATCGGCATCACCCGGGAACGATTGCGGCGAAGCTACTGGCAGGCGTATTGCATCCGGCGCCGGTTCACGGCGCTGGATCTGGCGGTCCGCACCGGATTGCTGGAGGCTGCGTTGGACCACATTTTTGGTCCCGCCGGCGTCTGGCCGATTGACGCGCGCGGTTAATCTCCAGCCCATGTTGCAACCCCTTAAATTTGCCGAGGTGTTTTTTGTTTAAGTCATTTCTCCAATTCTTCCTGACGGGGCCGGATGCGACCCCATTGACCGACACGGCGGAGATCCAGCGGCGCTACCGGCGCGGCCGGATTTCGGTGTTTTTATCCATCACCCTCGGCTACGCCATGTATTATGTCGTCCGCCAGGGCTTCGCGGTGGTCAAAAAACCGCTGCTCGAGGCGGGGATCTTCGACGCCTTGCAGATCGGCAAGATCGGTTCGGTGTTTTTCCTCACCTACATGATCGGGAAGTGCGTCAACGGCTTTCTCGCCGACCGGTTGAACATCAAACGGTTTCTGGCGTTGGGGTTGCTGGCCTCCTCGACGTTGCTGGTGGTCTTGGGGTTCTGTTCCAGCTTCTATCTGTTTGCCGTGTTATGGGGGCTGTGCGGCTGGTTTCAAACCTTTGGCGCGGCACCGTGCATCGTGTCCCTGAACCAATGGTTCTCGAACAAGGAACGGGGCACTTTGTACGGCATCTGGTTTTCCGCGCACAACATCGGCACCGGCCTGACCTACATCATCACGGCCTATATCGTCGGCGCCTTTGGCTGGCAGATGGGGTTCTTCGCGCCGGGATTGCTGGGGATTACCGCGGCGGTGTTTCTGTATTTGTTCATGTATGACCGGCCCCAGGTGTACGGGTTGCCGCCGATCGCGGTGTATTCCGGCGAACAAACGCACGCCGAACACCAGGCCAAGGAAAAATCCGTGCTCCGGGCGCAATGGGCGGTCATCATCCGGCCGGCCGTCTGGATTCTAGGGTTGTCTTCCGCCGCCTGTTACATCACCCGCTATGCGTTCGAATCCTGGGGGGTTGTGTTCCTGACCGAGGCCAAGGGATACACCTTGACCAAGGCCAGCGCCATCATCTCCATCTCCCAGTTCGCCGGCATTGCCGGGGCCATCACCTGCGGCTGGATCTCGGATAAATTTTTTCAGCACCGCCGCAACGTGCCCTGTCTGTTATTCGGCATTTTCTTCCTGCTGTCCACGGCGACATTCGTCTATGTGCCGGCCGGTTATCCGTGGAGCGATTATGTGAGCATGGTGTTCTTTGGCTACACCGTGTACGCGTTGGTGACTTATCTGGGCGGGTTGATGGCGGTGGACATCTGTTCCAAGAAAGCCACCGGCGCCGCCATGGGGGTCATTGGTTTGTTTAGCTACGCCGGCGCGTCGCTGCAGGAAGGCGTGGGCGGTTATTTATTAAACAGCCACAAAATCATCGGTCCGGATGGCCAAATTCTTTACGATTTCACCGCCGCCGGTCATTTTTGGGTGATCGCCTCGGCCTTTGCTCTGTTGCTTCCCTTGTTGGTCTGGAACGCCAAACCTGAAGATTAAACCAATTCCCATCCCTCTCCGTATTTGAATCACATGACGCATTCGCCCGGTTCCGCTCCCGCCCCCGCCCCCCGTTTTCCCTGGCCCTTTCGTGTCTTCGAACCGGCGCCGCCCGCCCCGGTGATGCTGACCGATCCGACCGAGATCAAGCAACACTACCGCCGCTGGCAACGCCGGGTGCTCATCGCTTCGATCATCGGCTATGCCATGTTCTATTTCGTGCGCAAGAACCTCAGTATTGCGATGCCGGTGATGGAGAAGAGCCTGGGCATTACCAAGACCGATCTGGGGTTGTTTCTCACGCTGCACGGGTTGCTCTATGGGCTGTCCAAGTTCGGCAATGGTTTTCTGGGCGACCGCTGCAATGCGCGCACGTTCATGGCGTTTGGCCTGGCGCTCTCGGCCGTCGTGAACATCTTTTTCGGATTGAGTTCCGCCGTGTTGACCCTCGGGTTGTTGTGGATGTTCAACGGCTTGGTGCAGGGCATCGGGTTTCCGCCCTGCGCCCGGTTGATGACCCACTGGTTTTCCCCCAAGGAACTGGCCACCAATTTTTCCATCTGGAACACGTCGCATTCCATCGGAGCGGCGTTGGTGGTGGTGCTGTGCGGGTATCTGGTGAGCACGTGGGGGGATTGGCGGCTTTGTTTCTTCGTGCCCGCCGGCCTGGCCATTCTCTGTTCCATTTACCTGCTCTTTGCGTTGCCGGATACCCCGCCCTCTGTGGGGCTGCCGGAAGTGGAGGGCACCGCGCAACCGGAAGCCGGGACGAAAGGGTTTTCCACCGCGCTCCTCAAACAGGCGTTCACCAACAAATACATTTGGTTTCTCTGCCTGGCGAATTTCTTTGTCTATACCGTGCGGTATGGCGTCTTTGACTGGGGCCCGACGATGCTCACGGAAATGAAGGGGGTCAAACTCACCCACGCCGGCTGGATGGTGTTCGCCTTCGAGGGCGCCGGGGTGGTGGGCATGTTGATCAGCGGCTGGTTGACCGACCGGATTTTCGGCGGACGCGGCGCGCGGGTGTGTTTGATTTCCATGTGTCTGGCCGGCATTTCCATGCTCCTGTTCTGGAAGCTGCCGGGACAATCCATCTGGCTGGGCACGCTCCTGTTGTGCGCGGCGGGATTTTTCATTTATGGCCCGCAGGCGTTGGTGGGGACGGTGGTCGCCAATCTGGCCACCAAACAAGTGGCGGCCACCGCCATTGGTTTCACCGGGGTCTTCGCCTACGCCAGCACGTTGATCTCCGGTTGGGGACTGGGCGCGCTGGTGCAACATTACGGTTGGGAAGCCGGGTTGGCCGGACTGACCGGGATGGCGGCCATCGGGATGATCTTGTTTGCCTTTGCCTGGCCGGCGCAGGCGCACGGTTATGGCGAAAACCATTCCGCGAAATGACACACGACCGCGCATGCTGTTCCCAGCAAACCTGAGGATGACGAACCATGCGAATTGCCATTGATTGTGACGAGGCGGGATTGCCGCTCAAACCGGTGCTCGCGGATCATTTGCGCGCCCAGGGCGTGGCGGTGACGGATTTGAATTATCAGCAGGATCATCCGGTGGATTATCCGGATGTCGGATATCACTTGGCCCGGCGGGTGGCGGCGGGGGAATTTGACCGGGGCATCCTGATTTGCGGCACCGGTCTGGGCATGGCGATGATTGCCAACAAAGTGCCGGGCGTCTGGGCGGGCACCTGTCACGACACCTTTTCCGCCGAGCGACTCAAGAAAAGCAACGATGCCAACGTGCTGACGCTGGGGGCGCGTGTGATTGGGCCAGAGCTGGCCAAAACCATCGTCACCGCCTGGGTGCAATCCGAATTTGCCGGCGGTGGGTCAACGGCCAAAGTCCAGCGTCTGCGTGAACTGGAACGGACCGAATGCGGGCGGGCGTGAAGCGCGGTGCCAACGCGCCTGCCTTTCCGGCCCCGGCCTTTTACCGATGACAGCATTTCGCGGCTCCATTTCCGACGCGACGCCGAAACAGCATGTCTTGGCGTCGGCGTTGCCGGGGACGGAGAAGCGGGGTCGCCCCAAGTTGCCGCATTCGCGTGGGCAAAATTGGCTTGGCGGGGTAATCGGTGGGATCCTGGGGTTGATCATCTTGAGCCCGGCAATCGGCTGGGCGCATGGGGAATTATTGATCCGCATTGACGAAGTCACGCAACGTATCGTCGCCGCCACAAACACCCCGGAACGATTGGCCCCGCTTTACGTGGAACGCGGCGATCTGTATCGCGAAGATGAGAATTGGGAGGAGGCGGAAGCCGATTTCAACCGGGCGGCGGCGTTGGCGCCGCATTGGGCCGCTGTGGATTTTTTCCGGGGAAAACTGCGCGCCGCCACGGACCAACTGGAGGCCGCCCGGGCGTTGTTCGACAAAGTGTTGGCCCGCGACGCCAATGACGGCGCCGCGCGGGTGGAACGGGCGCGGGTGCTCGTCCGGCTGAAGGAACTCCCGTTGGCCGAGGCGGATTTTCAACGGGGCGCCACCCTGTTGGCGGAGCCGGAACCGGAAGTATTCGTGGAATGGGCGCAGGTGTTGATAACGGAGGGCCGCACCAACGATGCCTTGCGCGCGCTGGATATGGGCATCCAAAAGCTGGGCGTGTTGCCGCCGTTGCAAACCCTGGCGCTGGATTTGGAGGTGGGTCGCCGTAATTACCCCCAGGCGTTGAAACGCTTGGAAACGCTCCATGCGCGGGCCATGCGCAAGGAAGGTTGGCAGGCGCGGCGGGGCGATATTCTCCGGGCCATGGGGCGGGACGCGGAAGCGAAGACATCGTATGCCGCCGCTTTGGTTACGATCAAAGCGCTGCCGCCGCGCATCCAACAAGGCCCGGCCATGACTGATTTGCGCGCGCGCGTTCAAGCGGCGTTGGCGGAATTGGGCGAACCGCCCGCCCACAATGCCCCGGCTCCGCCGTGACACCGGGAGGATGATCGTGCTTCGTCGAGCCAAGTTGTCGTCAATGAGCGAACCGGTAAGGCTGGATATTTATTTGGTCCCCTCAATTGACGGAGGGCGCGCGATGCCTTAACCAGTTTATTTGCGGATATGAAGTGCGTTTCAAGCTTGGAGCAAACGGCGGCTGGCCGGGCCGCCGGGTTTTTGTTTTTCCGACCGGGAAGATCTCGAGGATGGCTGGCGGCCATGATAGCGGCGGCGCTCAGCTTTTCTCCCCAGGCCGTCGCCGAGCCGGTTCATCATGGCGTGGCGGCCGGGCGGCTGGTGGTTTCCCAGGTACCGGGCTTGGATGATAACACCAACGCCGTCGTCACCCTGGCGCAATCCATCAACAATTTCCAAATCGGCAGTTACAACCGGGGCGATTACGCTGTGCGCATCGGCGTGGGGATGCTGGCTGCGGAGGACAGCGCCCGCGGGGTTTTGATGGCGTCGGTGGCCGAGAACGGACGGAATAACTTCGGGACCAACGGTTATCCGACCTGTTCCATGGAAGGGAATTCGGCCGGCGCGTTGCGGATCTCAACCGCGTTGGGCGGCAGCGGCGGGGAATACAACGTCAATGTCGCCGGAGCGTGGTTTCCTTATGACCGCTATCTGGCCGGTTGGGCGCGCAACGCGAACGCCATCAATGGCGGGACCAATGACCTGCTCACCGCGTCGCCCGGAATCGTGTTGGGCACGCATTTTCGAGGCGTGGCGAGTGGCCGGTCGGTGGTGGATTTGCGGAGTTTCGGCGTGGATGCGCGCCAGGACGGAGTCTTGTTGGTGACGCATGGGAAGGACGAAGGCAATTTTGCGCTCTCGCAGGTCAACCCCGTGAATGGGACCTGGAATGTTTTTGTCCGCGACAACGCCCAAGCCACATACAGCAAATACGAGCAGGATCCGGTCGCGTTTGTGTTCATTCCCAAAACCAATGCCGCGCTCATTTCCGGCCGCTTCAACGGCGACGGCAGCATTGACCTGTTCAGCGGCGTGAGCCCGCGGTTCTCGGTCACCAACATCGGGACGGGCCGCTGGCTCTTGCGGATGCGGGGCTACACGCCGGCTGAGGGTGTGCTGATCATCTCGGCCGAGGGCGGCGGCAGTCTGAACGGCGACAACGTCGTCAGCTACGAGATCACGCCGGACGGGGAGGCGTGGGAAATCCAATCGCGCGACACCCCGGGCATGGGCTTGCAAACTCCGGTGGGTGCGGCGGGACAACCGGAGGCGGTGGCTTCGTTTGTCTTTATTCCCGCGCCGACTCCCGGAGTGACCGTGACGCCCACCAACAACCTGGTGACCCGGGGCGATGGCGGCACGGCGACGTTCGCCGTGGTGTTGCATTCGTCGCCGGCCACCAATGTTCACATTCAACTGACATCGAGCGATCCCGCGTTGGGCCGGCCGACCCCGGCGACGCTGACGTTCCGCTCCACCGATTGGCATTTGCCCCAAACCGTCACCGTCACGGGCGGGGACGCGCTCACGCCCGGCGCGGTGCCGTACCATATTTTATTATCGCCGGCAGCCAGCGGGGATGCGGCCTATCGGGGATTGAAACCGGAGGATGTCGCCGTGGTTTATCTTCCCGCGCCGGTGGCGGTGATTACGCCTCCCCCCGGCGCGCTGAATATCAGTCCTTCGCCCATGCTGACCGTGGTGGCCACCAATCCCGCGCCCGAGGCTCTGACGGTGACGTTTTATGGGCGGGAAGTGACGGAGACCTTCCCTGGCCCGGATTTCTGCATCGTCGCTTTGCCGGACACGCAAGTTTACGTGGCGGAAAAACGGGGGGCGAAGAAAGAGATGTTCATCGCCCAGACGGAATGGATTGTCACCAACCGGATCGCGCGCAATATCGCCTACGTCGCCCAGTTGGGGGATATCGTGAACGACGGTGATATTTATCAGGGCCAGCCCAATCTCACGCAGTGGCGCAATGCGACGAATGCCATGTATCGCCTTGAGAATCCCGTGCGCACCCTCCTGACCCACGGCATTCCCTATGGCGTGGCGGTGGGAAACCACGAACAACAGCCGCGCGGCGACCCCACCGGCACCACCTATTTTTACAATCTCTTTTTCGGCCTGCCGCATTTCAGCGGACGGCCGTACCACGCCGGGCATTACGGGACCAACAACAACAATCACTTCGATTTTTTCAGCGCCAGCGGCTTGGATTTTGTGGTCCTGTATTTCGAGTACGACCAGGGCGCGAATCCCGCCGTGCTGGCTTGGGGGAGCGAGGTGCTCCGCACCAACGCCCATCGCCGCGCCATTGTGGTAACCCATCATGTGGGCAATTCCCAGACCCCCAGCAGCTTCAGCCTGCAGGGCAGCGCGATCTATAACGCGCTCAAGGGCCACACCAACCTGTTTCTCATGCTGGGCGGGCACATCACCGGCCAGGGCTCGCGGCAGGACATCCACAACGGCAATATCGTGCGCTCGCTGGTGGCGGATTACCAGGGGTGGGCCAACGGTGGCAACGGGTTCATGCGGATCATGGAATTCTCGCCCAGCAACAATCTGGTGGTCGTGCAAACCTATTCCCCGTGGACCAAAGAATACCTGACCGACGAACACAGCGAGTTTTGGTTCGATTACCCGATGCAGCCGGCGGGGACGGGTCCGGCGGGCACGGCTTTTGTCCCGCTGGGTACGAACACGAATGTGACGCCGGGCAGCCGGACCAGCCTCGCCTGGCCCAGTCGGCGCCCCAATCAGAATTACGAGTGGTTTGTGACGGTCACCGATGCCGCCCAGAACACTTGGACGAGCCGTCTCTGGAGGTTCACCACCACCGTGACGAATACGCCGCCGGTGTTGACGAACCGCAGCCTGACCCTCCAGGGGGACACGCCGACCCGTTTGCTGTTTCAGGCGATGGATGTGAATCAGGACCCACTCACGTACCACGTGATCGTCGCCCCCACGCGGGGTTTGATGCAGGATTTTGATCCGGTGACGGGGTCGTTTCTCTATGTGCCCGCGCGCGGCTTTCGCGGGATGGACCGCATCACCTATCGGGCGCGCGATGGCCAGGCCTTCAGCGGCATAGCCACGTTGAACCTGAATGTCATCGCGCCGCCGGACGCCAATGGCAACGGCTTGCCGGACGCCTGGGAATTGTATTACGGCATCACCGATCCCGAGGCTGATGACGATGACGACGGCCTCAGTAATCGTCAGGAGTATTGGGCCCATACCAATCCCACGAATGCCGCTTCCGCTTTCCGGATTCTTAACGCCGCGTGGCAGCCCAGCGGGCACTTTGCGTTGACCTGGGCCTCCGTGGGCGGCGTGCGGTATCGGGTGCAATACACCGATGCGACTCATCCGGCCGGTGTGGCCGGGACCTTTACGGACCTGCAACGGGGTATTGAGCTCGAGATGGACGCGGGCCCGGCGGGGGTGGAGTCCACGCAAACTTTTGCCGATGATTTCACCCACACCGGCGGCCCGCCCGCGCGTGGCGCCCGCTATTATCGCGTGCGGATTGCTCCGTGATTCCGCCGGTTGATCTGGATTCAGCCGCGGCGTTGATCGGCGGACCGGTTCAAGGTTGGTTCAGAATCCAGTGCGCGGCACGGGGTAAATCGTCCACCACGATCGCGGGCGATCCGGCGGGCAGTTGCGCGGCTTCCTGTTGTCCGTAACCGGTGCGAACCAGCAGGCACGCTTTCACCCCTGCCCGCCAACCGCACTCCAAGTCAATCCGTTTGTCGCCAATCAAGTAACTGCGCGCGAGGTCCACGCCGAATTCATCGCGCGCGTCGAACAGGAACTGTGGCGAGGGTTTGCGTCCGCGGCTCGGCTGATCCGGCGCTTCGGGCGCGACATACACGTGGGTGAACCGCACTCCGTGGCGCGCAAATTCTTCGGCAACCCGGCGGTTGACGCGTTCCACGTCCGCGAGGGTGAAATATCCGCGACCCACGCCGGATTGATTCGTCACCTGGATCAAATGAAATCCGGCATCCTGTAATTGCCGCAGCGCCCCGCCCGCGCCGGGCAGGAGCGCCACGTCTTCGGGGCGGTGCAGATAATGGCGTTCCTCGATGAGGGTGCCGTCGCGATCAAGAAACACGGCGCGTATCATGGTCGTATCGGTGGGGATTCTGGGGAAGCGCACCGGAATGAAAACTCTTTTCTCCCGTTATCCGAGACCGCGTACGGCGGGAAATGTGTTTTCCCCACCCACCGAAGCGCAGCCGCAAGGGCCATCTCGGAAACGGCCTGTGGCTGGTTTTCCCGTTCAGGCGATTGTTTTCACCCGGGGTGGGCGGTCCAAAATCCGAACAACGAAGAAGGGCGGCTGGAAAGCCGCCCTTCGCTGGATTCAACTGACCATCGCTGTTGGGCGAGGGCCGGTTACGGCGCAGGTGACCAGAACAACCGGAAATAGCGCTGGCTGTCGGAAGGCGACACTGTATATCCCGTGTTCGACGCTTCCGGCACTTCCGTGAACGGTCCGTTGACGGTCGGCGCGGCCTCCAAGATGAAGACGGGATTGCCCCAGCTCAAGGTCAACTGGCCTGCGGCATAGGTCGCAACCAACGCCTCGGCTGCGGGGGTGCTGGGCTCCCACACATCGCTCCATTGCGAGCCGATCTTGAGATCGTCCACCCAGAGCGTGGGCGTGCTGGGGCCGTCCGCCTGGCGGAAGCTGTACCAATAAAGCGTGATGGGCGTGGTATTATCAACGGCGGTGACGCCGCCGACGGCTTCGGCGGTCGGATTAACCCAGAGAGTGCTTTCCGCCGTATCCACGTTATAGCGGGTCAGCACCAGGTAGGTGGTGTTCAACTCCAGGTCCTGCGGCACGCCGGCCAGCACGAACCCGCCGTTGGAGATGTGGAACCGGAATTTGCCGGGCGCCGCGCCGTTGGTAGCGGCAAACACCCGCGCGCGGAAGCCGGTGCCAATATCGCGGTAATGGGCAAAGTAATTGCCGTTGTTTCCGGTCGGCAAAGTGGCCAGGTTCACTTTGAACGCGCTGTAAAGCACGATGCCGTTGTCCACCGGCTGATAGAAGTTTGAGAAACCCCGGCTGATGTCTTCCGAATCCCCCGCTTTCAGATGCAGCCGGCCTTCCACCACCTGCGTTTGTCCCGTTGCGCCCGTGCCGGCACTGTGGGTGAACCAGCGGTTGAAGGAATTTTCGATGATGCTGCCGTCGTCGTAGGAGAAATCCTCGTCCAACACGAGGCCGAACTTGGGATGGAACGTCACCTTGAAACTCGTGGGAATGTCCCAGGTGCCGTCGCTCACGGTCAGGGTGATGGTCGCGGTGCCCGCCATGTCGGGCTGGGGCGTGATCGTCACCGTGCGGTTGGCGCCGCTGCCCTGGACCTTGATGTTGCTGCTGGGAATGACGGCTTCATTCGAGGAGGTGGGCGTCACCACCAGACTGCCCGGCGTTTCGACGTCGGTCACGGTGAAGGCCAGCGGCCCAATGACCGTGTTTGTGGGACCAAACTGGTTGGCCAGCGCGGAAATGGCCGGCTCGCCCACATAAACCTTGAAGCTGTTGGTCGCGGTTTCATTGTTGCCGTCGGTGACGACCACTTCGATTTGCGCCAGACCCTGCTGGCCGGTGGCGGGAGTGACCGTGAGCGTGCGGTTTTCGCCCGCGCCGCCAAAGGTGAGATTGGCCGGATTGTTCGGCACCAGGGCGGGATTGTCCGAGGTGGCGGTGACCACCAAATCACCGGCGGGCGTCTCGACATCGCTCACCAGGAAAGCCAGCGGCTCGGTGGCGGTGTTCCACGGCAGGTGAACGTCCACCAGACCGGAAATGGACGGCGGACCGCCAATGGTTTGCACGTCGGCGAACGTCGTGCCGATCCGGAGATCGTCCAAAGTCAGCGTCCCCATCCCATTCCCGCTGGAGAGTGACTGGCGCAGGCATACCGAATGAAGAGGAACGGCTGAGGTGTTATCGTTGGCGTCGGCGCGGTTCGCGCTGCTGGCCTCGGAGGTCGGGTTAATCCACAAAGTGGAGTTGGTGCCGTTGATGATCCGCACCACCAATTTGACATCCGTATTCAAATCCAGATCCGTGGGGATGACGACCGGCGCATTGCCGCCGTTGGCGATGCCCACGCGGTACGTGCTTCCGTTGGGGACCGCGAATACGCGCGCCCGAAACATCGTCGTTCCCGTGTCCCGATAATGCCAAAAATAGCCGCCCGTTCCCACCGGCGGCATGGAGAAATTCACCACGAAACTGGCAAAAAGGACCCCTTCGCCGGAGTACGGTCCGCCGGGCAGCCCCGCACTGACATCCTCGGCTTCTGACTGGGTGAGATTTACCTTGCCCGAGGCAACGTCAACTTGTTCGGGTGCTCCGCTATGGTTGGTCCACACCCCGCCCGAAACTAAAATGAGACTGCCGTCGGGGTAATCAAAAGGTTCATTCCAGATTAACGCGCCCGGCGCCAGCGAAGCCGCGCCCACCAAGGCCATCAGAGGAAGAAATATGCGTTTCATAAATGTTTTAGAGTATCAGAGCGTGTTTGGAGTTGCGGTTTAATTTGGATCAATGTTGCGCCTATTATGCGGGCGGCGACGGGGCTGGCAAGGAGAACCTATTCACATTTCCCCCTACGCCGGCCGGGGCCGGTCGCGCGCGCGCGGCGGATGTCAGTTGGGCGTGTTTGCGGTGGGATACCAATACATCCGCCGCTCAATGGCCCATTCCGTGCTGGCGCTGTTGGATTCCGCCGTCGTGCGCAGGAAATCGTTGGTGCGCGCCACGCGGCCGCTGCCGTCGGCCATGGCGAAGTTGCCGCGCAGATCGTGCCGCGCCACGGCGTACTGGCCGGTGACATTGGATTGGGCGGGCGAGGCGTTCTGCGGGGAATTCGGGTCCACTTCCGCCACGAGGACGGTGTCCACCGGTTTCTGGATGTTGACGAACTTGGTATTGCTGATGCCCAAAGTGGCACGGGTCGAGCGGTTGATGCAAAGCCGGCCATTCTCGCCGTACATGAACACCGCCCGGCTGAAATTGGGCGGATTGGGGTAGGGCATCGCCGCGCGGTTGAGATCCGGCGTGCTGGGACAGGAGAACACGCTGCGCGTGGTGGGCACCGGCGGTTCGGGCGGCGTGCGCATGTACAAATCTTTGAGACGGGGCTGGCTGATATAAGAGGCCACGGTGTTGTACCAGGCTTCCTCATTTTGGGGGTCAATGATCGGCACCACCGTGTTGCCTTCCTCGGGGACAAAATCGTTGTGGTCATCGGCATACATGCGAAACCCGAGCGACCATTGCCGCATGTTACTAAGGCAACTGGTGGCCTGGGCTTTGCTCTTGGCCTTGGACAACGCGGGGAGCAGCATCGCGGCCAGGATGGCGATGATCGCAATGACCACGAGCAATTCAATCAGCGTAAACGCCCGCCCCGGGCGGGAATAACGCGTCGGCATACAGCGGACGAGTGGCATAGTCGAACTTGTTTGCATTTCCCGGTGCGCATCGCCGCGTCCCGGCAACGTCACCAAAGTCGTCCGTAGCATAGGGGAGGCGTCCACCCAAAGCAAGCGGCGCGGGTTGTCGTAAGCCAGACGGACGGTCACCGACGAAAGGTTGGGCCGGGAAGCCGCATTTGGCGGCTCCAGACGGGGCAAATGCCGGCTGCGCAGCCGCGGCTTGACTTGTCGGTGGGGGCAACTCTTAATGCTCCCGCGCGCGGCGGGTTGGATTGCGTTTGGTCCCGTCGCCACCCAGTGATGAAGCGAATTTGCATTGAAACATCAGCTCTCCCCATCCCGGGCCGCTCACTGCCATGATTTATCGAAATTTCTTCCGGACGTTGCCGCTGCTGGTGGTTTGTGCCGTGGCGGCCGGGGCGCGTGATTATCCCATTCAACCCGTGCCGCTGAACGCGGTTCAGGTGCGGGATGATTTTTGGACGCTGCGGTTTGAAACCAACCGGGTGGTCACGGTCTGGTATGACTTCCACAAGTGCGAGGAGACCGGGCGCATAGATAATTTCGCCAAAGCCGGCAAACTGATGCCCGGCGAGTTTCAAGGCACGCCGTTTGATGATTCGGATGTGTTCAAGGTCATGGAAGGCGCCGCCTACATTCTGGCGATGCACCCGGATCCGAAGCTCGATCAATATCTGGACGAACTCATCGTCAAAATCGCGGCGGCGCAGGAGCCGGACGGGTATCTCTACACCGCGCGCACGATTGATCCGCAATGCCGGGTGAAATTTTTCGGGCCAACCCGCTGGTCCAATCTCTCCGTCAGCCATGAACTTTACAACGTCGGGCATCTCTACGAGGCGGCGGTGGCGCATTTCCAGGCCACCGGCAAGCGGTCGCTGTTGCAGGTCGCGCTCAAGAACGCCGATCTGTTGTGCGACACGTTTGGTCCGGGCAAAGTGCAGGAACCGCCGGGGCATCAGGAAATCGAGATCGGTTTGGTGAAGCTCTATCGCGTCACCGGGGAGGAAAAGTATCTGCGGTTAGCCCGGTTCTTTGTGGACCTGCGCGGCCGGGCGGACACGCACGCATTGCGGGGTCCCTATCAACAGGATCACGCGCCCATTTTTGAGCAGACCGAGGCCGTGGGGCACGCGGTGCGGGCGGCTTATTTTTACAGCGGCGTGGCGGACGTGGCGGCCCTGACCGGCGACGCCCGCTACACGGCGGCGATTGACCGGCTGTGGACCGACGTGGTGGATCACAAACTGCATCTCACCGGCGGCATCGGCGCCCGGCGATCGGGCGAGGCCTTTGGCGCGGCCTACGAGTTGCCCAATCGAACCGCCTACCTCGAAACCTGCGCGGCCATCGCCAACGTGTTTTGGAATCATCGCCTGTTCCTGCTGCACGGGCGGGCGGCATACGTGGATGTCCTGGAACGGGTGCTTTACAACGGCTTCCTCAGCGGCGTGGCGTTGAGTGGCGATCGTTTTTTCTATCCCAATCCGCTCGAAACCGACGGGCGCACGAAATTCAATCAAGGCGGGACCGAACGCGCGCCGTGGTTTGGGTGCTCCTGTTGTCCGGTGAATGTGGTGCGGTTCATCCCGTCCATCGCGGGATATATTTACGCCACGCGCGGGGAGACGCTGTACGTGAACCTGTTCATCGGGAGCCGCGCGACCGCCCGGGTGGGGGAGCGTACGGTGCGGTTGACGCAACAGACGCGGTATCCGTGGGCGGGGAGCGTGCGCTTGGGGATTGATCCGGATCAAGCGGGCGAATTCACGGTCAACCTGCGCATTCCTGGCTGGGTGTTGGGCCAGCCCGTGCCCAGTGATTTGTACCGATACGCCGCTACGGCGCCGACGGAGAAGCAGACTACAACCGCGTTCCAAATCCATATCAACGGACGTGAATTCGAGGGCGGTCCGGTGCGGGACGGTTTTCTGGCGCTCCGACGCGTGTGGCAACCGGGTGACGAAGTGACGATCAATCTGCCGATGCCGGTGCGTCGGGTGATCGCGCATGAGGCGGTCAAGGATAACCTCGGCCGCATTGCCATCGAGCGCGGGCCGCTGGTGTATTGCGCCGAAGGCGCGGATAACGCCGGGGCGGTATTGAACGCCGTGTTGCCGGATGAGACGATACTGACGCCGGAGCATCACGCGGATTTGTTGGGCGGGGTGACGATGTTGCGGGGGCGCGCGTTGCGGGTGCAAAGAACGGATGATGGGCAACGTCAAACCCAGTCTGCCGAACTGAAATTGATTCCGTATTACGCTTGGAACCATCGCGGCGCGAATGAGATGGCGGTCTGGCTGGCGCGCACGCCTGAGAGTGTGCCTTTGGCGTCCTTGATCCGGCCCCGTTACTCGGCGAGCGCATCACATTGTTTCGAGCACGACTCCGTGGAGGCGTTGTGCGACGGCATCGAGCCGGTCAGTTCGAACGATCATGACCTCCCCCGTTTCACCTGGTGGCCGCGCACGGGCAGTGCGGAGTGGGTGCAATACGATTTTGCTGCGCCCCGCAAGGTGTCGGGCATGGCGGTGTATTGGTTCGATGACACTGGCGCGGGCAGTTGCCGGGTGCCGCAGTCGGCGCGGTTGCTCCATGCGGTGGGCGGGGAGTGGAAAACCGTGCCCGGCGCGGCGGCGGTGGGCGTCAAAAAAGACGCGTGGAATCATCTCCAGTTTCCCGCTCTCGAAGTTTCCCGCCTGCGTCTCGAAGCGCAACTGCAACCGAAATTCTCCGGCGGAATCTTGGAATGGAAAATCACTGAATAATCCTCACGTCAACCACCTTTATGAAACAAATCCTGCAACGTCTTGTCCTTCTCGTTTTGGTAAGCGGTATGCCCGCGCTGGCGGCCTCAAAAACCTGGCAACCCGCCCAAGGGCCGTTGATGACCCGCTGGGCGGCGGAGGTCTCGCCCCGGAACGCGCATCCGGAATATCCGCGGCCGCAGATGGTCCGCGCGGACTGGCAAAATCTGAACGGGCTTTGGGCCTACGCGGTCACCGATCGGGCTGCGGCGGCGCCGACGCACTGGGACGGTCAAATCCTCGTACCTTTTCCCATTGAATCCGCGCTTTCCGGTGTGATGCGGCGGGTGTACGAAACAAACCGCCTGTGGTACCGCCGCACGTTTACGATTCCGCGCGGCTGGCGGGGCCGGAATGTCCTGCTCCACTTTGGCGCCGTGGATTGGGAGACGACGGTTTACGTGAACGGCCAGGAGGTCGGCACTCATCGCGGCGGGTACGACGCGTTTAACTTCGACATTACCGCCGCCCTCAAACCGCGCGGGCAACAGGAGATCCTGGTGGCGGTTTGGGATCCGACCGATGCCGGACCGCAACCGCGCGGCAAACAGGTCCGCAATCCCCACGGGATTTGGTACACCCCCACCAGCGGCATCTGGCAGACGGTGTGGCTAGAGCCGGTGTCGCGGGCGCATCTCCAAGACTTGAAGATCACCCCCAATCTCGATGAATCCTCGGTGACCATCGAGGCGCGGGGCCTTGGCGATCGCGGGCGTCCCACAGTAAAGGTGCAGGTGTTGGAAGGCGCGGAAGTCGTGCGGGAAGGCATGATTGAGCAAATGATTTCCACCCGTTCCATTCCCCCGCAGATTCGCCCGTCAATCACGCTCTCCGTGCCAAACGCCCGGTCGTGGTCGCCGGACGCGCCCTTCCTTTACGGGCTCCGCGTGACCCTGCTGGAGAACGGCCGGAAGGTGGACGAAGTGGAGAGCTATTTCGGCCTGCGCAAAATTTCCCTGGCCCCGGACGCCTACGGCAACCTGCGTCTGCATCTGAACAATCAACCCTATTTCCAATTCGGTCCGCTGGATCAAGGGTTCTGGCCCGATGGCCTTTATACCGCGCCCACCGATGCCGCGTTGCGGTACGACATCGAAATGACCAAGAAGCTCGGGTTCAACATGGCGCGCAAGCATGTGAAGATCGAGCCCGCCCGCTGGTATTACTGGTGCGACAAACTCGGCCTGCTGGTCTGGCAGGACCTGCCCAGCGGCGACCGCAGCGCCAAATGGAAAGGGCCCAGCGGCATTGACGGCGAAGAAATGCAACGCACACCTGAATCCACCGCCATTTTCGAGCACGAATTGCGCGCCATGATCGCCGGGTTGTACAATCATCCCTCCATTGTCATCTGGGTGCCGTTCAACGAAGGCTGGGGTCAGTTCGACACCGTGCGGATTCTGAATCTGACCAAGCAACTCGATCCCACGCGGCTCGTGAATGGTGCGAGCGGCGGCAATCATTTCCCGGCGGGCGACATCATTGACCATCATCAATATCCGGGTCCGGGATTGCCGCCGCGGGTGACCGATCGCGCCATGGTGCTGGGCGAGTTCGGCGGGCTGGGGTTGCCGCTCAAGGGCCACACCTGGCAGGACGAAAAAAATTGGGGCTACAAGAGCTTCACCAACGCCCAGGACCTGACCCGGGCCTACGTGGAACTGCTGGAGAAATTGCATCCGTTGACCGGACGCGACGGACTCAGCGCCGCCATTTACACGCAGACCACCGACGTGGAAATCGAGGTCAACGGGTTGATGACCTATGATCGCGCGGAAGTGAAAATGGATGTGGAACGCATCGCGACGGCGAACCGGAAAGTTTACACGCCGCCGCCCCAACCCGCCTCGACGGAGTAGCAAGGAGACCGAACATGGAAACTGATGTGCGGTTGGTTGATGGCAAATCGCCCGCCGGACCGTCCGGTGTTGGCGCGGTCAAGGTCACAGCGGCAGAGGACTGCCGCACGCTCGGACGCCGCCGGGTTGTTGGCGTCGTGGGGCTGTTCGTTGCTTTGGTAATTCAGGCCGTGTTGGGCGCCGTCGCGCAAGAGCCGCCCCCTTTGCGCCCACCCGCCGTGCCGCTGGTGACCTGCGATCCTTATTTCAGCATCTGGTCGCCGGCGGACAAACTGACCGACGCGGACACCGCCCACTGGACCAGCAAACCGCAGCGGCTCACCAGTCTCGTGCGGATTGACGGCCGACCGTTTCGCGTAATGGGCAAAACTCCCGCCGACGCGCCCGCGTTGCCCCAAACCAAACTCGAAGTGCTGCCGACCCGCACGATCTATTCCTTCGAAGGCGCCGGTGTGCAACTGACACTCACATTCATGACGGCCGCGTTGCCAGACGATCTGGATTTGCTCGCCCGACCGGTCACATATCTGACTTGGAAAGTTAAATCCGCCGATGGAAAAAAACACGAAGTTGAAATCAGCCAGAATGCTTCGGCGGAAATCGCGGCTAACATACCCAGTCAAATCGTCGCTCCCAGCCACGAAAAGATCGGAAATCTGGAGGTCTTAAAAGTCGGCACGGTCGAACAACCCGTCCTGGCGAAGAAAGGAGACGACCTGCGAATTGATTGGGGCTATTTCTACGTGGCCGCCCCGGCAGCGTCGGTGCGTCGAGCAGGAATTGTCGCCAAGAATTCCGGTCAAGGCAACCCTCCGCCAACCGGCCCCGCCGACGCTTTTCAAACCGAAGTTTTGTTTCAGCCTCTGTCCGTTACGTCGCAACCCGTGTCCTGCTGGCTCATGCTCGCCTATGATGACGAGTATTCCATCCAATACATGAAGAAGAACCTGCGCCCGTATTGGCGGCGCAATGGGGATGACGCCGCGGCGCTTTTGCGAAAGGCGGCGGCCGATTACGCTTCACTGCAACAACGCTGCGAAAAATTCGACGCCGAATTGATGACGGATTTGCGACAGGCGGGTGGCGAGAAATACGCGCGACTCGCGGCCCTGGCGTACCGGCAATGTTTCGCCGCGGGCAAATTCGTGGCCGACGCCAACGGGCAACCGCTGCAATTCAGCAAGGAAAATCATTCCAACGGTTGCATCGGCACGAGCGACATCTTTTATCCGATGTCACCGCAGTTTCTGCTATTCGGCCCCACCCTGCCCAAAACGTTTCTGGTGCCGTTCATGAATTACGCGTCCAGCGAGCATTGGAAATTTCCGTTTGCGCCGCACGACCTCGGCACGTATCCGCAGGCGAACGGGCAGGTCTATGGCGGCGGCGAGCGTTCCGAAGAAAACCAGATGCCGGTCGAAGAAAGCGGCAACGTGCTCATCGTCATGACGGCAATTGCCGAAATCGAGGGGAACGCCGATTTTGCCGGGCAGTGGTGGCCCACACTTGAAAAATGGGCTGAGTATCTCAAGGCCCGCGGCTTCGATCCGGAGAATCAGTTGTGCACGGACGATTTTGCCGGACACCTGGCGCACAATGTCAATCTGAGTGCGAAGGCCATTGTCGGCCTGGGCGCGTTTGCCAAATTATGTGAACTGCGCGGGGATCACGCCAAGGCCGGCGAATACCGGGAGCTCGCGCGCGCCTTCGCCCAACGCTGGATGAAGGAAGCCGATGACGGCGATCATTTCCGACTGGCGTTCGACAAACCCGGCACGTGGAGTCAGAAATACAATCTCATCTGGGATCGCATTCTCGGTCTGAACCTGTTCCCCGCGGAAGTGGCGCAAAAGGAAATGGCTTATTACAAAAAGAAGCAAAATCGCTACGGCCTGCCCTTGGACAATCGCAAGGATTACACCAAGCTCGATTGGATTACATGGAGCGCCACGCTCACGCAAAACCGGACGGATTTCGAGACGCTGATTGATCCGGTCTATCGGTTTTTGAACGAAGCGCCGGATCGCGCACCGCTGACGGATTGGTATGATTCCAAAACGGCGAAGAAAGTCGGCTTCACTGGGCGGCCCGTGGTGGGCGGCGTGTTCGCTCGGCTGCTCTACGACAAACCCGTATGGCGTAAATGGGCGAGTCGCGACCGGACGCATGCCGCAGGTTGGGCGCCGATTCCAATCCCGCCAAAAATCACGCCAGTGGTGCCAGCCGCCGATACCGCCGCTGTCGTCTGGCGTTACACGACAACCAAACCCGCCGACGGATGGACGGCTCCCGGTTTTAATGATTCGGCCTGGAAAGAAGGCAAAAGCGGTTTCGGCACGCGCGGCACACCGGGCGCAATCATTGGCACGGAATGGAACACCGCGGACATCTGGCTGCGGCGGACGATTGATATTCCAGCCGCCCAACTGGCGAACATTCAACTCTGGCTGCATCACGATGAAGATGCCGAAGTTTATTTCAATGGCGTGCTGGTGTTTCGCACCACGGGTTGGACCACCAGCTACGACGCGTTTCCCCTAAGCGCGCAAGGCAAGTCGGCACTCAAAGCGGGCCGTAACGTGGTGGCGATCCATTGCCATCAAACCGGTGGCGGCCAGTACATTGATTTGGGCCTCATCACCGTCGAAGCCGCGCCGTAACCGTTATTCATGCACAACTCATTGCTTAAACTCCTGGCGATTCCTTGCGGAGTCGTTCTGTTGACAACTTTCACCGTGGCGGCGGGGGCCGGCCCTTTGGTCGTGACAGATTTCGGTGCCAAAGGCGACGGTCAAACCGATGACACGGCCGCCTTCCAGAAAGCGTTGGAAGCCGCGGGCGACGCGGGCGGCGGGGTGGTGTTTGCGCCGCGGGGTAACTATTTTTTTGCCGGACACCTCACGGTACCGCCTGCCGTCACACTGAAAGGTATTTGGGAATCCGTGCCCGCGCACAACGGCATTCGCAATCCCGGATTGCCCAAACCCACCGAGGACGGCACCACGTTTCTCGTCACCGCCGACGCCGGGCGGGAGGAGGGGCCGGCGTTCATCACCCTGAACCATAACAGCACGCTGAAAGGGGTGGTCATTTATTATCCAGAACAGCGCGTGGATGCGCCACCGCAGCCCTATCCCTACGCCATCGCCATGCGCGGCAAAAACCCCGCCGTGCTGGCGGTGGAATTGCTGAATCCGTACAACGGCATTGATGCCTCGCGTAATGAACGCCACTTGATTCGCGATGTCCACGGGCAGCCGTTGCGCCGCGGTATTTTCGTGGACGTCATCTACGACATCGGCCGCATTGAAAACGTGCATTTTAATCCGTGGTGGAGCATGAAACCCAAATTGTTTCAGTGGCAGATGCAGCACGGGGAGGCGTTCATCTTTGGCAAGAGCGACTGGCAATATGTCCTCAACACCTTCTGTTTCGGTTACAACGTGGGGTACAAATTCATTCAAACCAAGACCGGTGTCTGCAACGGCAACTTCCTCGGCATCGGCGCGGACGACTGTTTTACGGCGCTTGAAGTCGAACAATGTTCGCGCATCGGTTTGCTGATTACCAACGGCGAATTTGTTTCCTTTCATGGTCCCGATCCCACCATGGTGCGCGTGGGTGCCAACAATGTGGGCAGCGTGCGATTCGTCAATTGCGCGTTTTGGGGCCCGTGCCATCAAATTGCCCGGGTGAGCGGCGCCGGCACGGTGGGGTTTGGGGATTGCACCTTCATGCAGTGGGATCATCGCGGAGAAGGCCGCGCGGCGCTCCAGGCGGAAAGCGGCGATCTCTTGGTGCGCGGCTGTGAGTTCCAAGAGGACAAACTTCAGGTGACCTTGGGGGCGTCTGTCCAGCGGGCCGTGATTACGGGCAATATCATCAAAGGAAAATTGAACATCGCCAACCAAAGCAAGGGCAGCGTCATCGTGAAGGATAATGCCAGCGATGATCGGAAAGCGGACGCCCCGGGGAATTAGCGCGTTGACCGGACGATTGTTGCTCCACAAAACCCCGTTCCTCCTCGGCGTCGAGACACTCCTTCCATGAACTCCCTTATACCTCCTTCTTCCCCGTCTGCTGTTATGCATCGTGCGGGATTGTTTTTTCTCCTCACGCTGGCGGTGATGTTGGGGGGGTGCCGTGCGTGGCCGCGTGCCTCCGCGCATCGTCCAGCGCAACCGCAAACCGGCCCGGGCATTTTTTTTGTCGCGACTAACGGCAATGATGCCTGGTCAGGCCGGAGGGCAGTCCCGAATTGGCGCAAGACAGACGGGCCCTTCGCGACCCTGCCACGCGCCTTGACCGCAGTGCGCGAATACAAAGCAGGGCAGGGGAGCAGTGAGCCGAACGGGGCGACGATTTGGGTCCGCGATGGCACGTATTTCCTTTCCGCTCCCCTGACGCTCACGCCGGACGATTCCCAATTGACCCTGGCGGCTTATCCGGAAGAACACCCCGTGCTCAGTGGCGGGCGGCGCATCGCGAACTGGCGTGAATCCCAAGTTAACGGGCGTCCGGTTTGGGTGGCGGAAGTGCCGGCCGCGCGTGGCGGGCGCTGGTCCTTTCGTGAACTTTGGGTGAATGGGCAACGGGCCGTGCGCGCTCGGCGGCCCAATTGGGGATACTACCAAGTGGCCGGGTTGCCCGATCGCACGCCTAATTGGACTGACGGCCACGCGCGGTTCCGCTTCCAGGCGGATGATCTGCAGGCATGGCCCACCTGCACAAACGCCGATGTAGTCGTCATGACCCGCTGGGTGGAATCGCGATTGCCGGTGGTGGCGGTGGATGCGGCGGCGCGGGAGGTCCGGTTTGCCAAACGGTCGGTGTTTCAACTCCAGCCCGGTGATTATTACTACATCGAAGGCGCCTTGGAATTATTGGATTTGGAAGGCGAATGGTATCTCGATCCCAATGCCGGTCGGTTGTTTTACGCTCCGCGATCCGGGGAAACGCCGGAGCGTGCTGAAGTCATTGCTCCGGTGTTGCAATTTGTTGTGCGTCTGGCGGGACAGCCTGAGGCAGAGCGATTTGTGGAACGGGTCAATTTTCGCGGGCTGACGTTTGCTCACGCGGAATGGACGTTTCCGTCCGACGAAGCCACCGCCCGTCGTGCGGCCACGATCTGGCCGGCCCCGTCCACCCAGATCGGAGGCTTTGCCCAGGCCGCCGTCGGGGTGACTGGTGCGGTGTGGGGGGAAGGCGCGCGGGAATGTGTCTTTAAGGAATGTCAATTCACGCATCTCGGTGCGTATGGTCTGGAACTGGGCCGCGGCTGCCAGAGCAATTTGATTTCACGGTGCGAATTCGCAGACCTGGGCGCCGGCGGGATCAAGATTGGCGAAACACACATCCGGGAGAATCTGGCCGAGCTGGCCCGCGCCAACGAGATCACGGATTGCTGGCTGCACCACGGCGGCCGGACGTTTCACAGCGGGATCGCGATTTGGATCGGGCAATCGCCGGATAATTGCGCCCAGCACAATTTGATTCATGATTTCTACTACACCGGCATCTCCATTGGCTGGACTTGGGGTTACGATCCGCGCGCACGGGCGACTAATAACTGGGTCGCGTTCAATCATGTTCATCACATTGGGGTGCAGTCGGATGGCGACGGGCCGATTCTGAGTGACATGGGCGGCATTTACACCTTGGGAATGCAACCGGGCACACGCATCGTGAACAATCTGTGGCACGACATCGCGGGCCTGCGCTACGGCGGCTGGGGCATCTACACCGATGAAGGCAGCAGCAGGGTTCTTATCGAAAGCAATCTAGTGTATCGCACAACCCACGGCGGTTTCCATCAGCATTACGGGGCGACCAATATCGTGCGGAACAATATCTTCGCCTTTGCCCGCGCCCATCAACTCCAGCGCACCCGGGACGAGCCGCATCCCAGCTTCAGCTTCAGCAACAACGTTGTGGTGTTCAACCACGGGGTGGTGTTGGGCGGAAGCTGGCGGAACGATCGGTTCATCCTGGACCGCAACCTGTATTGGGACTACCGGGCCGCGGCCACGCCCGATGACCTGACCTTCGCCGGCGGGACATTCGATCATTGGCGCAAGCGCGGGCACGACATGCACTCACTCTTTGCCGATCCACTGTTTATCGCCCCGGAGCAGGATGATTTCCGGTTGCTCCCGGCGTCGCCGGCTTTCCGACTGGGCTTTCAACCGATTGAAATCAGCCGGGTTGGTCCACGCGGAGACCCCGGTTCGGTGGGAATAAAATGAAAAGCACACTCGCAAGCCTCGGCCTCGGAATTGCCGTGCTGGCGATTGATTCGGGAACCGCTGTTGCCGCGTCATCCGCTTCATTCGCTCCCAACATTCTGTGGTTGATCGCCGAGGATTTTGGGCCGCACCTCGGTTGTTATGGCACCCGCGAGGTGTGGACGCCTCATCTTGATGAACTGGCCGCCCAAGGCGTGCGTTACACGCGGTTCTTCACCACCGCCCCCGTGTGTTCGCCGAGTCGCTCGGCGTTCATGACCGGGATGTATCAGACGACCATCGGCGCGCACAACCATCGGTCGCATCGCGACGACGGCTACACGTTGCCCGCGGGCGTACGCCTGCTGACGGACTGGCTGCGTGAGGCGGGCTATTTCACCGCCAACGTGAGGGAGCTGCCGCCGGCGGTGGGGTTCAAAGGTACTGGCAAAACGGATTGGAATTTCGCTTACGCGGGTTCGCCCTTTGATTCGGACCGGTGGGATGATTTGCGCCGGCAACAGCCTTTCTACGCGCAGATCAATTTTTCCGAAACCCATCGCCGCTTTCGCGCGCCCCGCCGCGCGGATCCCGCCCGTGTGGAACTGCCCGCCTGGACTCCTGATCATCCAGTGGCGCGCGAAGACTGGGCAAAATATCTCGACGCTGCGAGCGCGTTGGATCGCAAGGTCGGGCGCGTACTGGAACAACTTGAGGCTGACGGATTGGCGGACAATACGGTGGTGGTATTTTTCGGGGACAACGGCGCCGCCCATGTGCGGAGCAAGCAATTCTGTTACGATTCCGGCCTGCATGTGCCTCTGATTATTCGTTGGCCCAAAAATTTCCCCACGCCCCGGCATTTCCGGGCCGGCACGGTGGACAGCCGGTTGTTGATGGCGATTGATCTCGCGCCCACGATGCTGGCCATCGCGGGGGCGAAGAAACCCGCCCGGATGGAAGGCGAAATTTTCCTGGGCGACAACGCGGCGAAACCGCGCACCTATGTCTTTGGCGCGCGGGACCGTTGCGATGAAACCGTCTTCCGTTTCCGCACCGTGCGCGATTCGCGGTATCGCTACATCCGCAACTTCACGCCCGGGCGGCCGTTTCTGCAGGATAACGCCTACAAGGAGCGCGCTTATCCGGTGTGGAATTTACTCAAAGAACTTCACGCGGAGGGAAAGCTGACGCCGGCCCAGGCGTTCCTGTGCGCGCCGGCGATGCCGGTGGAGGAATTGTACGATTTGCAGGCGGACCCGGACGAAGTCCACAACTTGGCGGCGTCATCCGCGCATCAGGCCGTGCTGATGCGTATGCGCGCGGTTCTCGCAGATTGGATTGCGGCCACGCACGATCAAGGCGCCCAACTTGAACCGGCGGACGTGGCCGCTCGCGGCGGGACAACGAAACCGAATTCCAACCCCAACGCGCCCGCTCAACCGCCTCCCGCCAACCCGGGGCGACGTTGAATGTTCAGCCCGTAGTTGAGCCCGGGCTCCCGTATTCAACTTTCCCACGGACTGGCTGGGGGATCGTCAAAGCGAATTTGGACGCGTCACATCCCCGGATTGGCCGTTTCGGTTGCGCGTAAGTTTTTTGGTACGGTCTTCGAACATCCGGCCTGAAGTAGTCAAATGCGAGTAGCTGTGGAGGGCAATCACGATGGCTGACCGAAATCGCGCGATTTTTCCAGGGTCGAAGGCGTTTTCCTCTTTCTCTATGAGTTACGCTCGCGTCCGTTCATCTTCGTTCACTCCGGAATAATCGAGACCATATCAAGTCGCGTTCCGGTTGCGGCTCACATGCTTTGTCCTTGTGCGTATTGGATTTTAATGAAAGAGTGAAGAGCATGTTGTTTGGCGGTTTTCTGCGTGCGTTTTGGTTGTCGGTGATTTTGGGAGGGACGATCCAGCTTGCCTGGGGGCAGGTGATCATCAATGAATTGGTGGCCACTTCGTCGGACCGGTTGCTGCAACGGGTGCCGGGTGCTTATCCCCGCGTTGGAAACACCACGCCGTGGCAGGACATTGCTTACGACGATTCGCGGTGGGGTCTTGCGGCCGGGCCCTTTGGCTTTGGCACCTTCAGCGGCGTAACCATCGCCACCGATCTCGCGGCGCAACTCCAGTATCGCGCCGCCTCACTCTACTTACGCAAGACGTTTGTGGCCACGCCGGAGCAAGCCGCCAGCGGCGCGGCGATGGAGTTACGCGTCCGTTACAACGATGGCTTTATCGCCTTCCTTAACGGCGTCGAAATTGCGCGACGCAACATGGGTAATCCCGGGATGTTTGCCTTTCACGATCAGGACGCCCTCAACCCCAATCTCAATACCCTCAATATGGAAACTATTCCGGTAGGGAATGCGAACACGCGGTTAGTGGCGGGGGACAACGTGCTTTGTCTCCAAGTGCATAATCACAGTGCGTCGGGGGCCAATTTTTTAATCCAAGCCGATCTCCAAATGGCGGGCGGCGAAACCTTGGCGGATCATCAATCGTTCTGGAAGTATTTTCCGGGCTTGAGTGAGCCGTCCGGCGGGCTCCTGGACTATGGGCTGTATTATGCTTTTGTCCATCAACTGAGCGCGGTGGCATGGACGACGCGGGGATTCGATGACGCCGACTGGCCGGTCAGTCCCGGGCCCGTCGGGATTGAAGGGGCCAATCCGCCGGATTATCTCCTCGGCACCAATTTGTACCAGCAGGTGTATAACATAACGCCGACCATCTATTCACGGCTTGTGTTTTCCCTGTCCCCGGAGGAAGCGGCAGCGGAAGCCCCCTTGCGGTTGACGCTGGATTATGACGACGGGGTGATTGTTTATTTGAACGGCCGTGAAGTTGCGCGGCGTAACGTGGGCAAGCCCGGAGTGCCGACCGCACGCACGGCGGTTGCGACGTCCATTCACGACGCCAACGGAGACCAGAATGGCGCGGTTACCGGGCGGGAGGAGATTCTGCTGTTGGGGTCGCCCAAGAGTCTGTTGGTGGCCGGGGACAACGTGCTGGCGGTGCAGTTGCACAACGCCGCCAAGAAAGATGAGGACGCCATTGTGCGCGTTACGCTGGAAACGACCGGGTCCAATGGCCGGGTGCTTTGTCAGCCTACGGATATCGTGCGTTTTTTTGTTGGCACCCAGGAGCCGTCGCCCGCACCGCCGCAAAGCGACATCGGGCCAATCGCATCGGTGCCGGACGGGAAAAACGATTGGATCGAACTGCACAATTCGGGGAGTGCGGAAGTTTCCTTTGATGGATGGGCGTTAACCGACAACGCATCCAATCCGCAAAAGTGGCTGTTTCCCGGCGGCACAACCATTCCTGGCGGTGGATTTCTTCTCGTGTTGGCCACGGGGTTGGATATCGGGCCCGCAGATGGCGCCACGTATTTGCACGCGAACTTTAGCTTGTCTGCCAGCGGCGAATATCTGGCCTTGATCAATGCCGAGGGGCAAGTGGTGAGTGAATTGTCCCCGACCTATCCCGTCCAAAACGTCTTCCATTCGTACGGGCGAGATACGAACGGGAATTGGGGTTTTCTGGCGGAGGCCACTCCCGGCGCACCTAACGTCGGACCGGCGTTGGCTGCGGCACCGTCGGCTCCCGAATTCAGCATTTCCGGCGGCTTTCATGACGCACCGGTGTCCTTGGTAATCACCTCAACGACCGCCGGCGCTGATATATATTATACACTGGACGGCAGCGAGCCAAATCCAGGTCTTCGCTACACCGGACCCATTTTGATTTCGACCAATCAGGTTGTCCGAGCGCGGGCGGTTCAGGACGGAGCCATTCCATCAGCAACGTTGACGCACACTTATTTGATCGGCGTATCAGCCGCCAAAAAATCGCTGCCCGCTCTCTGCCTGGGCGGCGATCCGGTATTGACGTATTACGGCCCGAACACCAGCGGCGGGCCCGCTGCGGGGGAGGGCATCTTTGCCATCAAAGGGGGTGTATACACCAATAACGAACACTGGTCTCATGGGGGGGATTCCACAGCGTTCAGTTGGCCACTGCAACGAGGCCGGGCGACGGAAAAGCCCGGAACCCTCGAATTTTATCCGCCCAACGGTGACGCGCTCCGAACCGGCGTGGGCGTGCGGCTTGCCGGAAGCACGGATACGCGTCTGCGTTGTCGTCTCACGGACGCGGCGACGGCTGTTTTCAATCCCTGGGATTGGAAACAAAAACCTTCCTTCAATTTGTTTTTTCGTCCGGAATGGAACGTCCGCCCGATTGATTACCCTCTCTTCGGCGACCTCACCGTCCGGCGTTTTAAGGATGTACGCTTGCGCGCCGGCAAAAACGACCCGACGAATCCATTTATTCGCGATGAATACATCCGCCGCATCTTTTTGGCCATGGGCCAGAAGGGCAGCGCCGGCATTTTCACCACGGTTTACATCAATGGGATCTTTAAAGGGTATTACAACTTGTGCGAGCGTCTGCGGGAGGGATTCATGCAGGAGCAATACCACAGCACGGAGGCTTGGGATGTCCAACAATTGACGGCGTTTTCCAGTGGGGATCCGTCACACTGGAATCAGACCATGGCTTACATCCGCTCCGCCGACCTCACCAATACTGCCAACTATCTTCAGGTGCGTGACTATCTGGACGTGGATAATTACATTGACTACATCATCCTGAACGCCTTCGCCGCCACAGCTGACTGGCCGAATAATAACTGGGTGGCCGCCCGCGAACGCAGTCCCCAAGGGCGCTGGCGATTTTACGTGTGGGATGCCGAAGGAGGGTTTGGCTATTACGGGCACGGCGTTACTTACAACACGTTCACCAATGATTTGGTGATCAGTAATCCGAGGACCGGCTGGTATTATCCCTCCTCGCTTTACACCTTGCTGCGCGGCTCTCCCGAGTTCCGGTTGCGGTTTGCGGACCGGGTGCAAAAGCACTTTTTTAATGACGGCTGCATGGTTAAAACCAATTTGCAGACGCTCTTTTTCTCGTTGCGCGATGCCATCAACCCGATCATGTGGGAAACCACTGGGACTTTCGTTAGCGAGAGCTTTTACAATGTTTGGATTGCCAGTGATACGCGGCGGATCAACTTCTTCGATCAGTTGCGGGGGCAAGGTCTCTGGCCGGACCTGTTGGCGCCGGCCGCCAGCCACTATGGCGGGGAGGTAGTGCCCGAAATGGAAGTTATTTTTACCAACCTCAACGACCAAGGCGCGATTTATTTCACAACGGATGGCACCGATCCCCGGGCGCCGGGAGGCGATATTGCCGGGCAACTTTATGACGGTCCAATCACCGTCAGTCAGACCCAGACCTTACGCGCGCGCGTGCGTGATGCGGCCGGGGATTGGAGTCCGGAGATTGTTGCTGAGTTTATTATCCCGCCGCCGGTGCCGATCTTCCAGCCCGCCGGGAGCGGTGATTGGACGCAAAACGACAACTGGTCCAGCGCACCGCTGGCTTACCCCAACCGCATCGGTGGGACAGCGATTATTCCTCCGGGCACGGGCGCGGATCGTGATGTGAATCTCCGGGCTCCAGTCACCATTGGGCAGATTATTTTTCCTCAAGGCAACTCCCCAGTACGCAATCGTGTCCGCAATCGGGGCACGGGTAACACGCTCAAATTTCAAAATACCAACGGGCCGGCGCGCCTCGAAGTCGGTGGTTGGGCTGAAGGCTACGTGGAATTCGAGGTGGCCGCAGGAACGACGTTGCAATCTGATTTACAACTGCACGTGACCAATCTCGTGGGCCATGCCGAGCATGGCGCGTTGCGCTTGCGCGCCGGGTGGTCTGGACCGGGAGGGCTGATCAAATCCGGCCCGGGTGTGGCTTCCCTCACGGGCGGCGGCAAAACCTACACTGGCGCCACGCAGATTGAAGAAGGGGTGCTGCAAGTCACGCAGCCCGCCACGCCAACCGCTTCCTCCAACGTGATCGTCCGTTCGGGCGGCCAACTGCGGCTGATTTCGCGGAACGATACCAGCGGGCCGCGGGTGTATTCTTTCGGTGGTCCGCTTTTGCTAGAAGGTTCGGGTCGCAGCGCGGCAATTCCTAATCAACCGGCGCTGGGCAGGTTGGGCGCGCTCCGCTACGATCCGGGTACGCAGGGGAACCAAGCTACGGTAGTTAATGCCCTTCAATTAACCGACCAGGCCCAGCTTCATGTGGCTGGTGCGCGGAATGTCTTGGAACTGGCCGGTGTGATTTCCGGTTCATACCCAATCACCAAGTCCGGCGGGGGCGCCCTGCGGCTTGCCGCCAATAACCAAGCTTTTACGTCATCCATTCAAATTGCCAATGGGACTATGGAACTGGCCGGTTCGTTGGGATCGCCAGTCAATTTGGCGGAAACCGGCATCCTTAGCGGATATGGGCAAGTTGGTCAGATCAGCGGCAGCGGTGCCCTGTGGCTCAAGCAATCCATCCTGCAGGCCGAGGGAGTTGCGGTGGCGACGCACCGGTTCGTTTTCGGTAAAACGGGATCACCATTGTATGCGCAGCCGGCGGCGGCGGGAAATGGTTTGGTGGTGCCGCCCACCGCGCCCACTGGTCTGCAAGCACTGGATGTTTACCTGACCACTCCGTTCAACTCGGGCGATGTCCTTCGCGGGGGTTATTTCGTGCCGTTCGCGGTGAATTTAGCGGAAGCGATGGCTGCCGTGCCCAAGCGCGCTTTCGCTCCCGATCCGCAGGGCGACCACATTTTTGATGGGCAAACTTGGTTGCTGGTAACTAACGCACAGTTCACCAGCGTCTCGGAAACGGCTGATTTTGGTCAGGGCGCGGTGCATGGTCGAATCTTGGAAGTGCGCATTGGCGGGGCGCCAACTACGTTCGCCGCCTGGCAGGCGAGCGCCTTTCCCGATCCATCCGCGCTGGCTGATCCGTTGGTTTCCGAGCCGGGCGCGGATCCGCTCGGCACGGGCGTGCCTAATCTGTTGCGCTATGCGTTGGGCTTGTCCTTGAGCGATGATCCAACGGGACGCACACCGCAATTCAGCGGCAGCGCCACGGCGCCGGCCATCCGTTTTGCTTTCGACGCAGGGTGTAATGATATTGCGTACGTCGTGGAAGCCACCGGCACCCTGGCCGATTGGTCGTCAGCTAGGATTCTGTTTGATTCGCGGACCGACTTTCCTCCGGTTTCCGCAGACGGCTGGATTTCGATCAGTGATCCAGCGGCCGCCGGCACCCAACAATACTACCGGCTCCGCGTCCACTTGATAGACGGACAATAGCCCTGTCAGGTCCAGCCCGTCCCGCCTCCGTCTTCTTGAGGGAAGACGGCAAGGGCCCGCCGTGAGGCAATCACGAACCAACTCCGGTTGCTGTGGAAGGCCGAAAAATTTCCATACAAATTTATACGGTCGTGAATTTTGGCTTGAGTCCGCCCCGGGCATCCCGCGACTTTGCGCCGCAACAAATACGCATAACGACATTATTGGCATGGCTCTGAAGCAACTCGACCCCGAGCAAATCCGCACTTGGACTCTGGAGCAAAAGGACCGTTGGTGGTTCGAGAACGTCTGGCGCGGCGACATGCCGCAATTGACCATCCGCTCCGCGCTCACCGGCATGTGTCTTGGCGGGATTTTGTCGCTGACCAATCTTTACGTGGGCGCGAAAACCGGCTGGACGCTCGGGGTGGGCATCACTTCGGTCATCCTGGCGTTTGCGCTGTTCAAGGCGCTCTCGGCGCTCAAGATCGGTTCGGAATACACCATCCTGGAAAACAACTGCATGCAATCCATCGCCACGGCGGCGGGTTACATGACCGCGCCGATGATCTCGAGTCTCGGTGCCTACATGCTCGTGACGAACACCGTCATTCCCATGGCCACCACGATGATCTGGATCATCGCCATTGCCGTGCTTGGCGTGTTGTTTGCCTTTCCATTGAAACGCCGGTTTATCAACGACGAACAACATCCCTTCCCGGAAGGGCGGGCGGCGGGCATCGTGATGGACGCGCTCCACTCCGGCAACGCCTCTGAGGGCATGTTCAAAGCCAAGGTATTGCTTTCTGCGGGCGGTTTGGCGGCCCTGGCCAAATTGCTGCAAAGCCAGCCTATCATGGAAAAACTCAAGCTGAGCTTTCTGCTGATCCCCGAATACCTCGATGGCTGGCTCTACAAATTCACCACGCTCAAAATCGGCGGCGTAGATTTGCGCGAACTGACGGTGCGGCCTGATACGGACTTTGTCATGATGGCTGCGGGCGGTTTGATGGGCATCCGCGTGGGCGTGTCCATCATGATCGGCGCGCTCATCAATTATCTGCTGCTCGCGCCGTGGGGCATTGCGCTTGGCGACGTCGTGGGTCAGACGGGCGCGGATGGCGTCACGCACTACGGTTTTCGTGCCATCACGTCGTGGGCGTTGTGGGGCGGCGTGGCCATGATGACCACGGCCTCGCTGATGGCATTTTTTGCCAAACCGCAAATCCTCTTCAGCGCGTTTCGCGGCTTGTTCCGCAAAGGCCGCGCGGCCAACAACGACATTCTCCGCGACATCGAACTGCCCATGCGCGTATTCGTCATTGGCATTCCCATTGTCGGCACCATCGTGGTTTTGCTGGCGCACCATTTCTTTGGGGTGAAAATCTGGCTGGGCATCATTGCCGTGCCGCTCGTGTTCATCTTCACCCTCATCGGCGTGAATTCCACCGCGCTCACCTCCATCACCCCGACCGGCGCGATGGGCAAGCTGACGCAATTGACCTTTGGCGCGCTGGACCCGAAGAACATCAAAACCAACCTGATGACCGCGGGCATCACGGCCGAGGTGGCCGGCAACGCCGCGAACCTGCTCATGGACATCAAACCCGGCTACATGCTGGGGGCGAAACCCCGCCAACAAGCGATCGGTCACGTGCTGGGGATTTTTGCCGGCGCCCTGGTCTCCGTGCCCGTGTTCTATTGGGTGTTTCTCAAAGGCGGCCCGTCCGAATTGATTCAGGAACAATACCCGATGCCCGCGGTGAGCATCTGGAAAGCCGTCGCCGAAGTGCTCACCGAAGGTCTGTCCAATCTGGCCATCTCCGCGCGTTGGGCGGCGTTGGTGGGCGGTTTGCTGGGCCTGGCGCTCGAAGGCATCCGCCTCGCTACCAAAGGGCGCTTCTGGCTGTCGGGCGTGGGCGTGGGATTGGCGGCGGTGATTCCGTTCAACACCTGCCTGGCGATGTTCCTTGGCAGCCTGTTTTTCTGGCTGGCAGAACGCACTTTTAAGCGGCCCGACTCCGCCGCCCACCGGGTGATTGTCCAAAACCAGGAACCGATTTGCGGCGGCGTGATCGCCGGCGGCGCCTTGATGGGGATCGCCGTAATCCTTTTGGAAAATTTTCCGCTGGCGAAATGAGCGCCCACGACGCTACCCGCGCGGCTTTTCGATGAAGGCGTAGGCGTTGTGATTGTGAATGCTCTCCTGGTTTTCCGCCTCAACTTGGTACCAGGTGATGTCCGGATGCGCGTTCAGCCGGAGCGCGATGTTGCGGACCAGATCTTCGACGAACACCGGATTGGCGTACGCGCGCTCGGTCACATGTTTTTCGTCCTCGCGTTTCAACAACGCGTACAATTCCGAACTGGCGCTGGCTTCGATTAACGTGATGAGGTCTTCGATCCACACCGATTTCCGGAAACGCACGCGGACGGTCACTTCTCCGCGCTGGTTGTGCGCGCCCCGGGTGCTGATGGCCTTGGAGCAAGGACACAGCGTGGTGACATTGGCTTTGACCGTCAGCACGAAATCCGTTTCGTCGCCGCACGCGGCGGCATCAAATCGCGCGATATAATCCAGCACACTCTCCCGACCGGACACCGGCGCCCGCTTGGTCAGGAAATAGGGGAACTCCATTTCGAGATGCGACGTGGCCGCGTGCAGTTTGCGCTGCATGGCGTGGAGGATGTCCGGAATGTTTTCCACGTGAATGATGTTGCCGTGGGCATTCAGGACTTCCAAGAAGCGGCTCATGTGGGTGCCCTTGAATTGATGGGGCAGGTCCACAAACAGACCGATGGTGGCCACCGTGTTTTGATGGACGCGCGCTTTGTCGCGCACCTGAATCGGAAAGCGCAGTCCGCGCACGCCGACCTTGTCAATGCGCAGGGCGCGATAATCGCGTTCGCTTTGTTTGTCGCAAAGCGGTTTGCTGTTTTTGCGCGGCTGCGCCGGTAAATGTTTCCCGCGGACATGGGACGGTTTTTTTGGCATGGGCGGAGTTTAGCCTGATAGGGTGAATCCTCCAAATCTTCTCCTACGGTTTTTTGCGGGGCCCGGTTGCCAAAAAGAATTTTGACAGGCCGCCGTCCTGACCCGACCATGCGTCGCACATGAAAGTGTGCCGATCTTTTGTTGTCTTTGCGGTTTGTGTCTTCTTGGGCCAATCGGGGGATGCGTGGGGCGCGGAAACTTTCCGGGTCGCCACCTACAACTTGGAAAATTACCTGGACCACGGTGGCAGCGGACGCCGGCTGAAAAGCGAAGCGGCCAAGGCCAAGATTCGCGAGGCGATCCGGGCGCTGAACGCGGATGTGATTGCGCTTCAGGAAATGGGTTTGCCGAGTGCGCTGGAAGAATTGCGCCGGTCGTTGCAGGCGGAGGGCCTGCATTACCCGCATTGGGAACATGTCCGCGGTTGGGATACAAATATACATGTGGCGGTCCTAAGCCGGTTTCCCATCGTGGCCCGGCGTTCGCACACGAACGATTCCTTTCTCCTCACCGGGCGGCGGTTTCATGTGAGCCGCGGCTTTGCCGAAGTGGACATTCAAGTTTCCCCCACGTACCGATTTACCCTCTTTACCGCGCATTTGAAATCGAAACGCCCCCTCGCCAGCGCCGACGAAGCAGAAATGCGCTTGGAGGAGGCGAAACTGCTGCGCGCGAAAGTTGACGCGCGCCTGGCGGCGGCTCCGCGGGCCAACATCGTGGTGGTGGGCGATCTCAACGATACCAAGGATTCGCGCCCTGTCCGGGCGCTCATCGGAATGGGCCGGAGCAAGCTGGTGGATACACGTCCCGCCGAACAAAATGGCGACACCATCACCGCGGCCAATCCGACCTGGGACCCGCCCCACATTACTTGGACCCATTTTTACGGCAAGGAGGATACCTACAGCCGGCTGGATTACATTTTGCTCAATCAAGACATGGCGCGCGAATGGGTGCGGAGCGGGACTTACGTGTTGACCCTGCCCAATTGGGCGCTCGGTTCGGATCATCGGCCCATCGTGGCCGAGTTTATCGCGGAAGATAAATGAACTCGGCACGGGCGACCGGATGAGGGTCGCAACCCGCCGTACGCGTTTGGGGAATCCACTTGCTCCGCGCCTCAGAAATGACCTAATTTTAGCATGCGGAATGGGTTTCGGCTCTGCGTCATCGGCCGATGGGCACTTTCATGTCTGTCGTCATGACAGGGAAGGATGTTTTGAATTACCGAATGAATTCCGGATTTTTTGCAGATTGGAAGGGTGGCTGAGTGGTTAAAGGCACCTGACTCGAAATCAGGCGTAGTCGCAAGGCTACCGTGGGTTCGAATCCCACCCCTTCCGCCAATCTCAATTCTAGCCAATGTTTACAGGGGTTTTGCGCACTTTTCGGAGGGTTTTTAGCGCCGGGGAATGTAGGCAAATTGTAGGCACCGCACCCGCTTGCGCCGTAGTGCGCAACACAGAGCAGGGGCGTCGGGCCAGATCGGGGAGCAGATCGGGCGGGGAGCAGATCGGGGGAGCAGATCGGGCGGGGAGCAGATCGGGGGAGCAGATCGGGCGGGGCAAAAATTTTTGCGGCCCGGATATTTTTCGCTTGCTTATCCGGCATAGATGTCATTTGATGCGCACAGGCACGCATCGCCCAGCAATGGGCGCGGATTGAAACGAACTCAAACGAGAGACCGGATCAAACATTGTGCCGGACCGCGGGGCGGGGGGGCATTCTCCCGTCCCCGCTTTTTCTTTGCCCCGGTGGGGCTATGTTTGCCGTTGCGCCAGTCCGTAGAGGCGACGCAGAATATCCTGCTCCTTGGCTTTCAGAGTTTCGGCAATCTCTGGCGCGGTCCGCCCGGCCAGCAAGGGGGCAAGGTCGGGCAGATCGGCTACGATCAAACGGACGTTGCGCTCCAGTTCAGCGCCCCAAGCCCGCACCGTCGCCAGCGAAACGAATTCGGCTTTGTCGCGGCGGATGCTAAAATCAAGGCGTTCAATCTGTTTGCAGATCAGTTGCCGCTTGAGGGCGGCCAAACAGGGGTCCTTTGAATCCAATACCCGCCCGTAAGCCAGCAGGTACTTGCGCCACGCCGACACGTCATGACGTCCCCGCACCGGTCGGGGAGCGTCCGGTTTGCGGGTGTGCCGGCTTATGGTCATGGCCGAAACGCCCAAGGCGGCGGCCAGTTGCTTGCAGGTGCGGACGTAGAGAGGCAAGCCGTTTTTCATGCTACACAGTAACGTTTGGATTTTGCCCGGTTGCGCGTGAATTTCGCTCCGACGCGGGACCTACCATTTCGGCCCCCCCGAAAAGATTCCCTTGCCCTCCCGGCGGTTCAGGCGGGGAAAAAATCGCTCTACGATTGGCGCCGCGGCGTTTTTCGCAGGGGGGGGTGTGTGTATCCCCCCCCCGCTTTTGCGGGTGCTCAGAAACGATTCCGGGGTTGGCCATGTCATGTCCTATGGTGCTTGCCGCAGCAGTTTCGCCAGCCGCCGCCGGGCTTGCTGGCAGATTGGATGCGGTAAATCTTTCAAGCCAAGCAGGGCGACGACAATGATTTCAACGGGGCAGTGGTCGAACTCGCCCTGAACGATTTGGCGTGCCGTCGGCAACCAAGCCTCTTCTTCGTCCAGCAAGGCAATGATTTGCCCCCTACGACAGCGCACAGCGCCCAGCAACCGGCGGGCTTCTGGCTCCGCGTTGGCCGGGGCGGCCACTCGCAGGCGTCCTCCGCTTGTGCGTTGCAATGAGATGCCCGCGCGGCGGCAGTGTTGCAACAAGTCAAAGGCGGTCGTCATACAACAACATCCCCTTTGGCCGCCTGGTCAAATCGGGTGAACTGCTGCCAGAAAAGCAGATCAATCGCGCCAGCAGGCCCGCTGCGATTCTTGGCGACGGTTAGCCTCACTGGTTGTGGATTGGCGTCCTCTCCGTCCTTGTGCAACAAGACAACAGAGTCCGCGTCTTGCTCCAGAGCCCCCGAGTCGCGCAGGTCCGCCAAGCCCGGGGCCCGGCCTTCGCGCACCGAGGCGCGATTTAATTGAGCAAGTAGAATCACCGGCACGCGCAATTCTTTGGCGAGGGCTTTGACACCAGAACTAATCGTGGTTGTTTCCTCGTACCGGCTTTGGCCTCGCTCTCCTGACCGCAGCAGTCCCAAATAGTCAACGATCAAAAGTTCAACCTTGTGCGCCTGAACCATGCGACGGGCGGCGGCGCTCAGTTGCGACAATGTAAGACCGCCCCCGTCGTAGAAATGCAACGGGGCTGATGCCAGTGCCCCCAGCGCCGCCGTCACCCGTTTAATTTCAGCCGCGTTAAGCTCGCCCCGCCTCACCACCGCGGAATCCACGCTGGCCCGTGCGCAAACGAGTCTGTTCAGCAATTCGCCGCCAGCCATTTCGAGTGACACAAAACCAACAGGCCTCGCCTCGTGCAATGCCACGTGCGCCGCAACGTTCAGCGCGAACGAGGTTTTGCCGACTCCAGGCCGCGCGGCCACAAGGCAAACGCTTTGCGGTGGCAGATAGCCAAGGATGCGGTCCAGATCGGAAAAGCCCGTGCGGATGCCATCTGGCAGAATTCCCTGGGCGGCCCGCTCGTAGGCGATTGACAGCTGCTGCAGCTCGCGGCGAAGGTCCACCTCTCCGGGCGATTCTGAAGCCCCCAGCCGAACCTCCAGGGCGTTGCGTTGAAAATCCTCCAAAACCTCGCGGTCGGGACGGTCGGGCCGTTGCGCAGCCGCTATGGACTCAAGGCCGTGCCGGATAATCTGGCGTCTCACGCGCAGTCCAGCCAATGTTTCGGCCCACGTCGCGAAATTTACCGCGCTAGGGCAAGCCCGGTCACACTCGTTCAGCAGGATTGCGGGGGCGTCCAGCCCACCCGCACGCAACTTCGACACGAGTGAAACTTCATCGGGCCGCTTGCCGGCGTTTGCGAGGGACACCATTTCAGACGCAATGGCCCGCGTCCTTGCGTCAAAAAACCAATCCGGGCGTAGATCGGCGGCCTTGTCAGGGTCTTGCAGCACGCATCCAATCACGGCCTTTTCGGTCGCGAGATCACTCGGCCAGATTATGCTGTTGTCCGCCGGCGCGGGCCGTTGGCGCGGGGCCTTGTGCAGATCGGCTTTCATGGCAATGAATCCGCGTGCGCTTGGATTTGGGCATCCAAAAGGCGCAGACGCTTGGCGTGTTGCGCTGGGTCGGCCCCCGTCCCTTGTTTCGACAAGGCTCGCCGCTGCTCTTTAAGCTGGTCGAGTTGAGCCGCGATTGCGGCTCGCTGGGCGTCCTCGCCATTTTTAATGCTTTGTACAATCTTTCTTACAGTAGTTGTCGTTTGGTTTGTCGCTTTTTTGCCCTCGGCTTGTCGTTTGGTTTGTCGTACCGGCATGGGCGTAGATGCGCAAACCCTTGCGGGAGAAGCATTTGCGGCCTCCTCTTGGTTTGTCGTTTGGCTTGTCGTTTTTTTGCCTTCGGTTTGTCGCGAGGCTTGTCGTACCGGCGGCGGCTGGATGGAGAACAGGCGGGCATCCGTTAGCCGGGCAATTGTGCCCATGGGCGTCGCCCGGAATGTCGCATAACCGCCCTTGGCCAGGTGAGTCTTGGCTGTTCTGTATTCGCGAGGGGAAAGGCCCATGCCTTTGATGTCGCCAATCAGCGCCTCGCCCCGGGTAAGGCCGTGCTTGCTCGTGCCTTCTGGCTTGTATCTGGCGCGGGCCGCAATCCAGAAGGCCAGTCTGAAAGCGTTGGGCGCCCATCGGCAAAGGTTTGCCAGGTCGGTTGTTCTCATGGCGCAGAACCAGCCGGCGTTTGTCTTGGCGTCACGCATCGCCGTCCTTTTGTTCAAAGGACGGCTTGTGCCGGCGCGGACGGCGGGGGTTGCGGGTGGGCATCCCCGGACACCATCCCCAGCGCAACAAGGCCATGATGCGGCGGCGAGTGGACCCGCTCAGCCGGCTCCAGCGCCTCAGCGACTTCACCGCACGGCCCTGCCCTTCTCGGTTGCCATAGTTTGCGTCCCGGTCATGCCGCCTCCTTTTCGGTTGCCGGGGCGCTTGGAATCCCCGCGCGAATCGCGGCCTCAAGCTCGCTTCGAGAAAACCAGCAAGCCCGTCCGCTGAAATACAGCGTTAGGTGCCCCTCCCTCGCAAGTTTTCGAACTGCGTTCGGGCTTAGATCGACTGTTTGCTTCGACCGGCTCACTCTGATCAAGTCAAACGCCGACGCGGCTGGTGGTGTGTGTTGCGTAGCGCGACTAGCGCGCGTTTGTTTATGCGTGTTAGCTATCATGCCCCGCACTCTACCACAGTCACTTTTCGGCTTTTTGCGGTAGAGGCATGCGTTCGCGAAAGCAAAACGCGGGTTCGCGAAAGCAAAACACGGGTTCGCGAAAGCAAAACGCGGGTTCGCGAAAGCAAAACACGGGTTCGCGAAAAGCAAATTGCGGGTTTTCAACGCCCGCGTGCCGTCAAAGAACTTTTTTCAACTTTTTTCGGGGGGTTGTTTTGCGCGGCCCTTGCCCACGTGTCCGCCTTTTCGCCCAGCCGCCGCGCGAATGGCTTTCAGCGCTTGGTGGTGTTCGGTCTCGAACCAACGCAGAAACCGCGCGGCGCGGTCGAGATACTCCGCAGGTGTGGGTATCCCCTCTTTCCGGTGCTGACCGAAAACCCGGTTCACCTCGTCTTGCGTCGGGGCGCAGGCGGCAAAGTCTTTCGGCACCTCGCCTTGGGCGGGGTCAAAGTAGCGTTGCAAAGTTAGTTCGTGCCGCAGCCAAGCCCGGTATAATGCCGCTTGCTCGCCCGTCCGCCCTTTGTAAGTTGGCAACAGCCCCCGGACAAATTGCGCCCAGGTCATGGGAAACCGCTTACCGCGCAACGGGATTCGCACCCGGTTTGTGTCCGCCTCCTCCTTAGCCGCCAGGGCCACAAGGGTCCAGTTCTTGAAAGGTCGGGTTTCCAAGGCCCGTTGCGCGGCCTTGTATAGTTCTATGGCCCGCCGGACTAGGGCGTCTGGTGCGGCTTGTGGCGCGGACGCTGACAGTTGCGCGGCTATAGTTGCGATAAGCGACGCCGTAGGCGCGGCGGCGGTCAGTTGCGCGGCTAGACTGGCGTCAAATTCCACCGCGGGCGCGGCCTTAGTCTGGCAACTCTTTGGCTTGGTTTGCATCGTCCCTCCTTGGTTTGTTAGTTAGTCGGTTAGTGAGTTAGTTAGATAGAAGGCAAACGCCGCACCGCGTCCGCCAAAGTCGCGGAGGGTAGGTGCGTATAGTTCGCGCTTACAGCGGAGGATTCATGCCCCGCCAACTCTTTGGCGACTGAATCCACCGCCCCGGAGATTTTCAGGAAGGAAACAAAGGTGTGCCTCAGGCAGTGAAAGCCCAAGCCGGTTTGCCGGCGCTTGTTCGCCCGGCCTATGCCCGCCCCGCGTTTGCCGTTGCGCGGCGGCACCAGTCCGCAGCGGGCCATTATTTGGTAAAACTCCAGTGAAAAGACTCCGGCCCCCAAGCGCTCGTATCTCGCCGCTTGAGCGGGCCAGAAAAAATCATCGGGCCGTTGCCCAGGTCGGGGGAGCAGTAGCGGCGCCGCGCGCTCGCCATAAGGCACGCAAACCCGTGTGCCCGTTTTGCGCCGGCGGATAGTGATAGTCCGTTGCGCGTGGTCCACGTTCAAACGTCGCAGAGTTACTAGGTCGCCCAGGGCAAAGCCGGTGTAAAAGCCCAAGACGACCATCCATCGCCAGAAGGGGTTTGCCTTGGCGTGCAAGTCGCGCAACTCCTCCAACGAAAACGCGCGGCGCGATGAATCCCCCTTGCGGGCCCTGGGCAGCTTCACCAGCGCCACCGGATTGCCAGAGATTTGCCCCTCGTTTTGCGCGCGGGCAAAGAGCCCTGACAAGATGCGGCGAAACCCTCGCACCGTGCTTAAGGCGGCCCGGCGACTTTTGGCCGTGAGAAAATGGCGGACGTGTTCGGCGGTCACCTCCGCAAGCAACATTTTCGCGGGGGCTTGCGGCAGAGACGCCAGGAATTCCCGCGCGAGTTGCTCGTATTTCTGAACCGTGTGCGGATTGAGACCGCCCCGCGCCGACTCCAGCCATTGGGCAAAGCAATCGGCCACCGTTGTCCGGTGCGCCAAGTCTTGCCCCGTGAGTCCCGCGACAAACTCCGCCGTGAGCAGGCCCGCCTGCTTCGCCTGTTCGGCCAGCTTGAGTTTCGCCAATGCTTGATCGGCCACCTCCCGGCTTGTCGTCTTTAGTGATTGCTGAACTTTTTCGCCGCTTGCGTCCCGCCAGCCAAGCCACCAGATGGAGCCGCGTTTGTAAATCCACGCCATGAACAAAAACTACACTGTAGGCAAATTGTAGGCAAGTCATAGTTTTTCAAGGGGGTTCACAGTTGCGCAAACCGCGTTTTTCGGGGCTTTTTGAACAATGGTGCCCCCTCCCATCGTTCCGTGGGTTCGAATCCCACCCCTTCCGCCACCCCAACGCCAATTTTCTTTCCGAGAAGGTGGGGCGGCGAGACTGGGCGTGACTTCTCCCTTTCCGATGCTCAGCTTTTCCATAGCAGCGCTCCTCAAATCTGGTCAGTGGTTCAGTGATGAATAGTGCTCAGGGGGGCGAAAAATTAAGCAAGCGGATGGCAACAGTGCCGAAAGCCCCTGCGGACTGATGCCGTCCAAAAGCCGATACATTTATCTAGCGCATGAATAAATGCGCAGCGTCGTAGAGTGCGGCCGTCCCCGGCCGCTTTCCAATGCCGTCGGCCGGAGTTGGGGAGCACACCCGCCCCGAGTAACGTGGACGGCGGGTTCATCCGACGAGTTTGAGTCTGGCCGCATGGAGACTATAGAGGCGGAGTTGGAAGTAGCGCTCGTCGCGCAAGCCATAGGTCTGGCGCAAGAGGGTTCGAATCTTGTGGTGGATGCCTGCCATGCGCCCGTTGCTGATCCGATGGTCCCACCACGCCAGAATGCCCCGGGCATGAAGTTGGAGCGTCTTGGCAACCAACTGCATCTGCCGCACGCCGGAGTCTTGCGCCCACTGACACCACGCTTGCGGGAAGGCTGCATGTGCGCCCGGCTGGGCTGTTCCCACAGCAACCCCAGGGCTTCCTTGAGCCGGTAGCCCAGCGACAGGGGTTCGTTGTGGCGCAGGGCCTCCTCCAGTTGCGGCAGCCGCTCCTCCGCGACGTTCTCCCGGCGCATCAGCAGCAGATAGCGCAATCCCTTGACGGTCCGCTTCATCAGCCCGGTGGCCTCGCGCCCCAGCGCCCGCCGCAAGTCATCCAGTTTCTCGTTGACCAGTTTGACGAGGTGAAAACGGTCGAAGACCACGGCCGCGTCCGGAAGATGCTCGGCCCCCGCCGCCCAGTAGGCGGCACTCATGGCCATCGCGACCGCCTCAATCTTGGCTTTGGCCAACCGCAGCGCCCGCCAGAAGCGGCGCAGCGCGTCGGCTCCACGGCCCCGGGCCACCCACACGATGCGGCCGCTGTCGAGGGCGATCCCCAGGGGATAGAACTTCTTCTGACGTCCCACATACAGTTCATCGATGGACAGCCGCCGCAGTTCCTTGAGCCGGGGATGACCATGGGTGCTTTCCAGATGGGCTTTGACGATATCCTTAACCGTGTCCCACGAGAGGCCGGTGCCGGCGGCCAGATCGGCCCCCGCCATCAGCGGGTAGAGGTCCGTGACGAACGTTTCGAGCCGGCGGGTGTAGTGGACGTAGGCGGGGGCAAAAGGGGGGCGACCTCGAAGCGCCGGCCACACTCCCGGCACTGGCACTTGGGCACCTCGGTGATCAAGAAGAGCGGTTTCAAGCCAATCGGCACGGTCTGCAACTCCCGGAAACGGCGCCCCTTGCGGCGGACGTCCCGGCTGCCACAGGCGGGGCAGAGCACGTAGTCCGGCTTGACCGTGAGGAAGAACCGCACGCAGCCGTCCCCATACTCGGTTTTCCAGTATTCATAGCCTTCCCGCACCCCGAACGCGTGATACAGCAAACTCTGACTCATGCCCAAGGCGCCTGCCCGAAAACCTCCCCAGACTCAAACTCCCCGGAAGAACCGGACGGCGTCCCGTACGTCCCACCTCACCAAGGCCACCTTGTTGGCAGCGATCAGCAGAAAAATTGTCCCGTATTTCTGGTTGCACCGATGCCGGCAGTGTGCTGGAGTAGCCTCATTTGTAATGAACGCAACCCATTACACAGTTCTTGAGGAGTACGAAACGAATGTTCGGGAGTTAAGCTGGATTGACCTCACGGACGGGGCGATGCACGAGTATCAAACCGACATCTCCAACGTTTCCGGATGGACGTCTGGCACGCGACTATCAAGCCGCGTAACGCACAAGGAGCGTACTTCTTGGAAGCGACGGCACGTCGCTGTTCTGCGACCACCCGCGTAATGGCGCACGAAACGTCTCCGCAAAGGCGGCAATATGCACAACAATTACCGCTTCATAGTTATAGCCGATGCGTGCAATGCATCATGTGTTCTTCCTTGAGGTTCGCATGCCACCCTGGAACATTTCCGTAGTCGTTGCGGCTTTGGCGCTGGCGCTGTTTGGATGCGAACGGCAGAAAGCGGCAGAGCGCGTGCTGGAAGCGGTCAACCCCAAGGAAGTAGCGGTGACCAACGGACAAGCAGCGATATTGCGACTCAGCGACGGATACGCCGCAATCGTTCCAACCTGCGTTCGACACAACGAAATCAAGTATCGTGCCTTCACCAGTTCCAACGGTATTTTCCAAACGAACGGCGAGCCTGTTCAGGAAGGGATCGTCGCAACCACGACTCCGGTTGACGTTGGCGGGGTTCGGGTCTTCGTCGGATATGGTGGAGAAAACATCACCTCGGTGATGTTGGACTTTGGTGATAACACAACTGGCATCGCAGTGTTTGCCACGAACGATCTTCGTTTGCTGGACGTGTCGCGAATTGAGTTCAAGCAGGGCAAGCCACTCAACCCTCAGGACTTGATGAAGTCAATTGGAGAAAATAATCGGCTGTCCCGCACAAGTGGTGTAAGGAAGCTAGCGGTGCTGATACCGTTTCCAATGTTGTTCATAGGGCGCGGAGCGACGCCTTGGGCAGCGGGAGTGTCGCGGCCTTGTGAACACCTTGACGGTAAGCGAGGCGTTCGCCAATACTCGTAAGGTAGGCGTGCTGCCGTTCTCCAGCTGGTTCATTCCGGTCGAACAACTGAATACGGGAATTTGGTGGCACAACGGCCGGCATATCACATCGTCAAGTTGACGCGATTATTCGTGGCCGCCGGAACGGTTGAAGTAAGGAAGCTCTGGGGCCGGACCGCGAGACCCCAGCTCTCACCATCATTTTTCAATTACGGTTGATTTCGCGCCTCGTCCGTTTTCTCCTCAATTGCTAGTCCGGGCGCGGTAGGCTCGGAAGGTCGAGTCCACTGTGATGGTGTTGGTCCAACGACCGGTGCCGGTGTCGGGCAGGGCGTTGGTGGCCCAAGCCGTCCAAGTTTGCAGATCAGGCGAGCTTTCGATCACGTAGGTTTCGCCGGGTTTGCCGGCCAAGACCAGTGCGTTGTTTCGTTCCAACGCGAGTTCGGGCACGCGGCTGGGCAGGGTGGTCGCGTCAAGAATTTCGTCATTCAAGCCGTGCGCCGTCCAAGTCATGGTGCGACCGTTGATCTGCATGAGGGCGTAGTGGAACAACGAAAATTCCTCGGTGAAGACCGGCCAAAACGCCACGCGTTCCGTGTCGAGATAACCACCACCACCGCCAACCACGGTGTAGGTGACGCCGTTGGTGATGCCGCGATTGTAATTGTGCGAGTGACCGTTGATGACCATGTCCACGTGGTATTGGCGGAAGAGCGGCACCCAATCGTTGCGCACCCAGGTTTCGCCCGTGTAACCGCCGCCGTTCCACAGGTTGGCGTAGGGCAGCCGATGGAAGCTGACCACGCGAAAGGCGGCGCGTTGGGTTTCGGGCCGGGACAGTTCGTTGACCAGCCAGGCGTATTGTTCGGGCGACGCGCTGGTGGAGGCTTCCGAGTCCAGGAAGATGAAGCGGGAATTGCCGTAGTCGAAGGCATACCACGCGCCGTTGCCGGGCAAAACGCTGTAAGCGTAGCTGAACGCATATTCGGCGTCGTGATTGCCGCGCGAGAAAAGCGCCGGCCGGGTCTGTGCGATGTTGTCGAATTCCAGCGCATCAAACCAATACGCCTTCCAATCGTGCAGTGAATTGCCACTGGAAGCGAGATCGCCCGAGACACCCATCCAATCCACGTGATTGGTGATCATGCTGGGAATCAACTGATGCAGCACGCCCGGACCCGTCTGGCTGTCGCTCCACCACGCGACGGCGAACGGCGTGTCGGGGTAGGGCGCGGTGCGGAACCCGTAATTCGGAGTCGCGGTGCTGCCGCTGCGCACGCGATAGACGTAGGGTTGTTCCGTTTCTAGACCGCGAATGGTGGCGCGATGGACGAAGTGCGTGGCGTCTATTTGCACCGTTTCAATCTGGCTGATGGTGTTTTCGGTGACGTTGGAGCGTCCCCAATCCACGTAGTGCCGGGTGAGGTTGCCATCGGTTTCCCAGAACAGACGCATGGCGTTGGTGCGGTAATCCTGCAACATGGGAAGCTTGGTGATCTGTGGCGATGGCGAGAGCGGCCAGGGCTTTTGCAGTCGCACGACAATATCATCCGCCATGCCGTCGTTGTCGGCGTCGCGTCGGTGATCAGCGATGATTTCCACGCGGAGCTTGCGCGTCCCCGCGGGCAACAATCCGGAAAGCTGACGGCGTTGCCACACGTTGTTGCCGGCAATCATTGACCGCACCGCGGAAATCTCCTCATCCGCGGCGTCCAGGAAACCGATGCGACAGGACACTTGATCGTCGAATGCACCGGGATTCAGCGGCGTGCGCAACCAGGCTTCGGCGTCCAACGCCGTGCCGCTATCGAGATCGACCGGGGTGAAGCCCTTGGCGATGAGATCAATATCCTGGCGGATGATGGTGTTGCTGCTGGTCGCGCTTGTGCCGCCGTGGAAAAACCGCGAGCCGCCGTGCGGATTACCCTTGCCGCCGTTGCTGGTGAGAAACAGCGGATTACCCGCGATGACCTGCCAGCCGGTGGCTTGTTGCTCGAAATCGCCGTTGGTTTCCAAAGGTTGACCGAAGAGCGGATTCAGTTCGCCAGTCGAACCGTGGACCGAGAAATCGCCGTCTGACGCGTCCGTCAGGCTCGGTACGTTGAGCGAGGTGAGGTGGATGCGGTAATTGTTGGTGTCGCCCAACATCGGATGAATGTCCCAAAGAAAATTGCTCTGACTGAGCGCCGTTTGGCCGAGCGTTTGAAACCAATCGCCTCCACGGTAAAGGTCAATCCGCACCAGGCCGCTGGGATGGTTCACCGTCCAGGCAATGGTTTGCGTGCTGCCGGCTTGGAAATCCTCGCCGCCATTGGGTGAAACCACTTGCAATGAATCCGGCGGTGCGGGCGCGGGAATGCCGGCCGCCGACGCGCCGCCCAGCGCGGCGACCTCCACGGGCAACATCGCTTCGGGTCGCAGTTGGACGCTGTTGATGAAACCGCCCGAGTTTTCTTCGTCGTTATCCGCGAACAACAAAAACGTCGGTCCGAGCGCCCAGCGGCCATCCAGTTCCAGTCCGTCATTTTGTTGCACCTGCGCGCCATTCACGTAGCTGGTGAAGGTGCCGGCCACATTGTCCACCACCACCGCGAGGCGATTCCACGTGCCGTCGGGAACGAGCCCGCCGTAATTCGCAGAGATGCCGAGACTCTGGCTGGGATTGATGAACCATTCGCCGTCGTCAGAGTTGGCGGGATTGGATTGATACAGCACCGCCCAGCCGGACGGGCGGCTCGGGAACATGACGTCCATGATGAGCGTGTATTGGTTCAACTGCGCGCCGCCGCCGTTGCCGCCCAGACCGTGGTTCATCGAAAAGTAGGTGCCGCGCGTGAATGAGGCCACCTGCGCGGTTGAGCCGCCAATCGTTTGCGTGGTGAAGGTCACGCCGGGGCTGGTGGCGGGGGCCGCATAACCAGTGGTCAAAGCGAGACCACCAACACTCGAATTGAGATTGCCGTTGAAATCGTACTGGGCGTAAGGGGACGCCGGTGGGGGTTCGGGAATGCCGGCGGCGGTGGGACCACCCAGGCTTGCCAGATAACTATCGGGTAGCGGGACGTCATGGATTTGGATGCTGTTGACAAAACCGGGTTTGGTTTCGCCATCGTCGTCCGTGAACAGCAGCGCCGTCGGGTCCAGTGACCAGCGTCCATCCGCGCCGCTCGTGAGGTCTTGCACGCCCACCAGATTGCCGTCAATGAACTTGCGCAATTGTCCGTTCGGTAGCGTCAGGTCAAACACGAAGGCCAGCCGGTGCCAGGTGTCGGGCTGCACCGTGCCGTGATAAACCGCGATGGTGCCGATGCCATTGCCGTTGCCGACGAACAAATCCGCGTCGTTGGCGTTACCCGTGCTGGTTTGGAGCAACGCCCGATATTGGTTGGCGCTGGCCGCCGGATACATGACGTCCATGATCAGCGTGAATTGATTCACGGCGCTGCCCCCGCCATTCGGCGCGATGCCGTGCGTCATGACGTAACCCTGCGTCGGAGTGGTGGCAGGAAACGCCATCACCACCGCTGTTTCGCCCGCGATGGTCTTGGTGGTGAACGTCGTTTGTCCCGCGGTGTCACCGCGATAGGCGAGCGCCGTGCCGACCGTCGCCGTCAGGTTGCTGGAATTAAAATCCCATTGACCGATGACCGCGCCATGGATGGAAGCGCCCCAACTCAGGATGAGGGTGTTGACGAGCAAAAATTGGATTCGTAGTCGGTTCATAGGTTCATAATCCCAACCGTGATTTTTCAACATAACGTATCGTTTTACGACGGCAGTTTGGCAAACAAATAGTAGTGCGGGTATTGTGGTCTGGAGCGCTTGATCTTCGTCCGTTCCAGACAACCTGCCGCCAGCCGGGTACACGGAAGGATTCAAAGCTCCGGGGAATGTGGTGGCCGGTACGACGTGAGTATCATCAGACCATACCAAGATCCCAGCGATGATCTCTTCCGTCGGGCTGACACCGTCAGCGGCCGGTTGGTGAGACGAAGGGGCTCAGGGTTTCCGCACTTCCAATAGATAAAACCGTGGCGCGCCCCAGTCTTCAGTGTTGGTGAAGCAATTGATGGAAGCGGGCAGGTCGGTCGCTTCGGGGATGGGCATGAAATAAGCCGATGCGTTCGTGCTGGACCAGATCGTATAAACCCGCCCCGGCACCGGCGCCCATGACAAGACAAAGGCATTCGTCATCGGCAGCGGGTTGCTCTCCAACCGCAATTGGCTGGCGGGATCGTTTGGATCCAAACCCGCGATGTAGGATTGCCACACGGCCATGCCGTTGGCACCGATTTCCGTTGCCGCAGTTTCCCAAGCGTTCGTGTAGCCGTGAGTCGCCAGCCACCAAAGCGGCGTCGGGTGGTTGGTGGTCATGATTTCGTCGAACACGGCTTGCACCGTTAGATTGCTGCTCAACGAGAGAGGGAGCGGATTGTTCGTACTTGAAACGTCGCCGCTCCATTCCCGAAACTGACAATAAGCCGCCGGGATAGCCGTCAATTCCACCCATTCGTCCACCGGGTAAGTGCCGCTGGCCGGACTGACTTCGCCCCAATCCGGGTTGTTCGGAGTTACCGTCAGTTCGATCCATTCCGGTGGGGGATGGATGGTGAGCATGACGGAACGGGAGATGGGATCGTCGCCGGTGGTCAGGTTGATGAAGTCCAGCGTGTCCGTGTAACTGCCAGCCTCCAACCCGGTCACATCTAGAGAAACCATCAAAGAGGTGCTTTCGCCGGCGTCAAGTTCCCCTGCGCTGGCCGAGAGCAACAACCAGTTGGCGGATTTGAGGGCGGCCCATTCCAGCCGGCTCTCGCCGGTGTTGGTTAATGTGTAAACCGTCGTCTCAGGCGTGACAGGTCCGCCCAGAAGGCCGACGGGGGCGAAATCGGTTTCGGGGACCACCGCGAGTTCACCGGGGCGGGGAAGAACCGTAAGGTATACGCGCCGCAGCACGTTGCCGTTACCGGTGGTGACGTTTCCAAAACTTACGGTGCCGCTGTAGTTGCCGGCAGCGAGATGGTTGGCGTCATCGTTCAGCGTCACCGTCAGGTGCGTGCTGGCTCCCGCCTCCAAACTGCCGCCGGTTGCGCTCAGGTCCAACCAAGTGGTTGTCTGGCTCACGCTCCAGTTCAGGGCGCTTCCGCCGCTGTTGGTCAGTGTATAAATGAAAGTATCGGGAGCAAACGGGCCGCCGCTGGTCCCGGCGGCATTGAAATCATCCGGGGGTAGTAATTCCAAAACGCCCGGCTCAACAGGACTGATGGCCACCGTGAAATCGCCTAGCACGATTTGCGGCGTGGCATTGTGGATGATGTCTTCCACAGTCCCCGCTTGGAGGGTGATGGTGTAATTGCCGTTATCGGCGGGTTGCCAGAAGTCGCCGGAGGCGGGAATCGCATAAATGGCGGTGATGGGAGAGCCGTCGCCCGGGAGGTTAGCGCCCACAAACTCGGCATGGCGTGAATAACCTTGCGGTCCCGTCACCAGTAGATTGTTCGAATTCAGGCTGGCCAGGCGGACCGCTGTTTGGTCGGTGTAAGTTACTTCGCATGTGTGGCTGGACTGGTTGCCCTGGGTCAGGTCGGCGACGCTCAACGTTGCTGCGGGCGGGTTGGTGTCGGTGGTGCCCTCCGCCAATAATTCCACGTCATCAAGATTCCAGCCGATGTCGTTTAATAGAAAATTGGAGGCCTGTCCCCAGCGGAATTGGACGGCGGGACTCCCCGTGACGCCCGCAGGTACGGGATGTTGCACCAGTTGCCATTCGGAATCGGATACGCCACTCGAAGTGGCCCAGACACTGAGCCAGTCGGTGCCGTTGGTGGAAACTTGAATTGAAACGGAATCACCGGAACGCGTTCTCAACCACCGCTGGAACTGAAGAGTCAGCCCGGTGGCGCCCAAACAATTGATCGGCGGGGTGGTGGCGTATTTGACGCTGAGGCCGCTGGGATAGTTGCCGCTCAAGTTGTAACCCAGAATGTTGTCTCCGGTGAATCCACGGGTCGGCCCCTGGCTGTCGTACTGGGGCGGGCCGTATTGCCAATCGGGTTCCAAATCCCATCCGGGATCGGTATCCATGCCGGCGAAATACAGCAGCACCGGGATGGTCACTTGAAGCTGGCCGAGCGGCCCCGCGGTGGCATACGCGCCTTCGGTGTCGGCGACTTGGTTGCTGCGCATGAATACCGTGTAAGTCCCGTTGTGGATGTATGACCACAGATCGCCGGACGGCGGGAATATGGCATACGTGGCGGTGCGGGGCGTGCCGTTGTCGTCCTCGTTCAACCCGACAAAATGCGCAAGTTGATCATAGCCGTTGGGCCCGGTGACCCGCAGATCGTTGTCATCAATCGTGGTGACATCAATCGCTTCGTTGTCGTAGTAGGTGACGTGAAAGAGCAGGCTGGTTTGGCGGGTCGAGGTGAAATTGGTGATCTGAAGTTCCGCAAGGGGAGGGATGACGAAGCCGACCGCCTCGGTCACGTACCCGCTGATGAAGTATTGGCCGAGGCTGCCATAGGGCGTGTACCCGGTGGGGGAAGCACTAAAAGGATCGCCGGCCCCGGAATTGCGGACATGTAAATAGTAGAGGCCTTCGTTCAAATTGGTTTGGATCAACGCTGTCGTTTGAGCAGGTGGATTGTTGGTTAACAACCGGGCGCCGGTGTCGTCGTACAGTTCCAGTAAAAGGTCCAAGTTCCCGCCCCGCGTGCCCGAAGCCATGATCCAAGGGTTGACCGCCAACCGGATCGGCCCGGTGCCGGTAACAAAGGAAAACACATCCACGTCGGTATTTCGTTCAAGTACACCCTTGTTGACCCGGTTGGTGTTGGCCGGATCGTTTTCGGGGGTGGTTGAGACGATGTTGGTGCGCTCCGTGATGGCCAACGGCGTGGCCGTGTATGCCGTGTTGCCGTGGTCGTCGGGCCGATACGAGATTTTGTTGGCCAGCGTGGTCAGATCGTTCTGGGTGTTGTTGGCGAGATAGTATTCGCCCTGGCACCATTGAGTGACGTTGCGTTGGTAACCAGTGCCCATTAACGGTCCCCAAGAAATATCGCCGGTCCCGTGACCTCTGTAGTATTCGGTGCCATCGGTTTGGCCGTCGTGGCTTAGTCCCAGGTTATGGCCAATTTCGTGCGAGGTCGCCTCGGCGATGTTGGCTTCCCCGTTGCCCAGCCGGTCGGAATAAATCCATGCGGGGCGATAACGATGGTAAGAAGACGCTCCGAAAATACCGACATAAGCGACTCCGCCTGCGGTGTGGGAGGGGTTGGGATCACCGTTGGCGTCGCTGCTTCGCGTGATCAGCGCATGGGCCGTGCGCGTGGTAAACGTCGCCGGGCGCTCGGTGGTCACATCAATATCGAAGGGAGCGTAGTCCTCGGCCACCCGTTGCCAGATGTTTTTGATCGCGGTTTGTTCCGTGTCCGAGAAGGTCGTGTCGTTCGCATCAAGGCTGAACGCCCGCGCGGGACTGTTCGTGCGGGACAATTTCTTGTTCCACTCCGTATCCGCCACATTTTCTCCGCCGAAATTCAGATACAGCACGTTGGACGCGCCGGGCCGGCTATGAAATTTCAGATGCTCGGGGAAGGGGCTGGCCGGAACGGCGGCTTCGGCTGTGAGCGGCGGTTCCGTCCCGGCTTCTTCAGGTTCGGTTGCGGGCGGCGGCTGGAATTGGCAAACGTAGAAAATTCCGCCGTCCGCGTCCGCATGGAGGGAGTCCACATCCTGGGCGGGAAAGTGAAAGCTCCGCAACCATTGGTGGGCGCGCGCCCGGACCTCCGGCGGTAGTTGTTCCAATTCCGCACGGAAACGTCCGGGCGGCAGTTCATCCAAGTGATCCGGGCGTCCCACGGGATACTCGGCGGGAGGGAGGGGGACGCCGGGGGCCGCTGCCATTGCCGGCACTGACAGCATCAGCAGAAAAGTTGTCAGCCGTCGGACGAACGCAATTACAAACTTCATGCAACCGAACTTGATTGGCGTGGATAACATTAACCAGTTTCAGTGCCAGATCAACCAGAGTTTATTCTGTTGCGCGGGAAGGGCCGCCGCGTTGGGAGGTTGAGTTCGGTTGCGGTCGCAGCCGACCACGTTCACGGGGAAGCTATGTTTTCATCCAGGGATTGCTTGACCTCGAGGATTTGTCCGTCCGCCAGCAGGCGGGCGCGCAGGTCGGCGTAAGGAACGTCCTGGACCGCGCAACCTTGATCCAAGGCCAGGGCTGCGGCGGTGGCGGCGGATTGGCCCAGGATCATGAACACCGGTTCCATGCGGATCGAACCGAACGCAATGTGGGAACTGGAAACGCACACGGACACGAGCAGGTTATCCGCCTGCCCTTTTCGCGGCACCAAGGCGCCGTAGGCGATGGCGTATGGCCCCGGCGGATGCACGCAAATGTCGCCCTCGTTTTGGACAAACCCGGCGGGAGTGATGTAGCGCTGCACGTGGTGCGAATCAATCGTGTAGCTGCCCATCCCCACGGAATCCGGTGTGGACCGGCGTTTGAGCAGCTCGTTTTCCGTCATGACGAAGTGGCCGATCATGCGCCGGGCTTCGCGCACGTAAATCTGGTGCGGCCAGCCGCCGTTGTCGCGGAATTCGTCCCGGGCCAGTCCCCAGCGCTGCATTTCCTGCCGTACCGCCAACGGCACGCGCGGATCGTTGGCGATAAAATACAGCCAACCTTTTTGATAGGTTTCGTGTTCGCGCAAAATTTCGCGGCGCCGGGCGTAGCTGGCCTCGGGATAGTCGTAGTTCATGCCAATGTTATCGGTGCTGAACGGCCCGTGATTGTTGCTGTCCGTCTTGCGGTTGGGGATGGGATCAAATTTTTCAAAAGTTTCCCGCCAGCCGGCCTGGAAAATGCGCAACAGCAACTCGTACTGGCGTGGATCGTAGCCTTCCGGTTTGGGAAACGGGAGGCGATTGTCGGGATGATCGGTCAGGCACAAGCGATAGCAATACGCCTGGATCTTGTTGTCGCCCTGGCCATACGCGCCGGGAGGGTCGGGATTCACGCGCGGGAGCAGTCCGCTGGCGGGATCCCCGGGCACGACGTACGGACTGAGGGGTTCCGGCAACACGTCGAAATGGTGCCGATGATGCAACACACCGGTTTGCACGCCATTCCAAGTTTCTCCGTAAACGGAATTGGCTTCGCGCCCGACATGATACGCCACCCCGGCGGCGGCCAGTAAATCGCCCTCGTAAGTGGCGTCAATGAACATCTTTCCGGCGTAGGTCTTACCGCTGAGCATGGTGATGGTCGTGATTCGTGCTCCGTTTTTGCGCACGCCCCGGGCGCGTTCCAACCATTCATCGCGATGCACCGGGATTCGGTGTTCGCGGATAAAATCTTCGAAAACCCGCTCGGCCACGTGCGGCTCAAAAATCCACATGGTCCGCTGGCGGCCGTCAATCGCCGGCGTGCCCTGGCCTTTGTTTCCGTAATCCTTGCGCTCCTGCCAGCGCCAGGCCTCCGGAGAATCGTAGTGTTTCCAAATGCGGTGATAAAACTCCCGGCTCAAACCGCCGATGACCGATTTGTCTCCCGTATCTGTGAAACCCAAGCCGCCGCTGGAGAGGCCGCCCAGATGTTGATCCGGGCAGACAATGACCACGGATTTGCCCATGCGCGCCGCCTGTACCGCCGCCATCACGCCGGCGCTGGTGCCGCCATAAACAACCAAGTCGGCCTGATGAACCGCAGGGGTCGCCTCAGCGGCGACCGGCAAAGCTGCCATGAGCAGCCAGAGTATTGGTTTTCGCATCGTGTATTGTTCGCGCTGTTTCTGAACGAGGTCGTTTTCTCGCGGGTCGCGCAACCACGACAAACAGTGGCCCGCGACGCGCCCAATGAGTCTGTGAATCTGTTGGGCGGAAAGCAAGCCTACCTGAAGCTGACCTCAAACGTCAGTCGTTGCGTCAAGCATTACATCAGTCGCCGGGTTTTTGTTTCCGGGGCATAGATGAAGAGGTGGCCAGATCGTAACGCAGTGGCGCAGCAAAGGCTTTACTTCATTCGTCAACCGCAGAAACAATCAGCCATGCGGAAATTTGTTTCGTCTCTGCTGCTGGCATGGAGCGCGCTGAGCGTGGGCTTATCGCCGGGCACGGCGGTGGCGGGGCTGACTTCTCCGCCGGACTCTCCGTTCATCGTGGAATCTTGGAGCACCGATGACGGCCTGCCCCAAAGCTCGGTGATCACAGTATTGCAAACGCACGACGGCTATTTGTGGCTCGGCACACTCAACGGCCTGGTTCGTTTCGACGGCGTGCGGTTCACGGTGTTTGATGAAAACAGCACGCCGGGACTGAACAGCAGTCGGATTGTCCACCTGTTCGAGGACAGCCGACACACTTTGTGGGTGGGGACGGAGACCGCCGGGGTGGTGGTAGTGCGGGATGGCGAGGTGCGGGAACTGGGCATTGGTCGCGGCTCCCGCGCGGGTCGTTTGCTGGCCGCTTGCGAGGACGCCACGGGAGCGGTGTGGCTGTACACGGCCGACGGACAATTGTGCCGCTATCAAGCCGGCCAGATGAATGTCTGGAATTATGGCACGGATCGTCCCAGCCGGTGCCGGGCTTTGGCCGCCGAGCCCGAACGGGTGTGGGTGGGCACCGACTGGCAATTGACCGCTTTGGGCCCACTGACGGCTGTTCAACCGCCGGACCTGCCCCGGGAACTGGTGCTGCCCGTTACCAAACTGGATTTTCTTCTCGCGAGTGCCCACGGTGGTTACTGGCGGCTGGCCCATCAACGCATTCAAAAATGCCGCGGTAATACGCTCGAACACGATCTTGGCACTTATCCGTGGCGGGCCAACGCCTTTGTGTCTGCCGCTTGTGAAGATACGGAAGGGCATCTTGTGGTCGGCACTTTGGATGAAACCAGTGGCAACGGAGTTTTCTGGTTTGACGCGGAGGGCACGGCGCGGCGCGTCTCGAAAACCGAAGGCTTGGCGGCGGATGGCGTGTTGTCACTGTGCATGGATCGGGAAGGGGATTTATGGGTGGGCACGGATGGCGGGGGACTGAGCCGGGTGCGTCGCCGGGGATTTACCTTGGCGGCGGCTTCGATCAACCGGGTGACACAGACGGCATGCGGAGATGCCACCGGCGGTCTGTGGATGGGATTCACCGCAGGCGCCGCCTTTTGGCGCGGCGAGACGGTCCAACATTTTGGCGCGGCGCAGGGGTTGCAGAACAAGTTTGAACAAAATGTTTCGGCGATCTTTGTGGACCGGGAACAGCGGGTGTGGGTTGGGACGGGCGGGGGACTGTTTCGTTTGAATGGCGACCGCTTGGACCGCGTGATCGGTCCGGCGGCCTTGCGCACGGCAGTGGCCGCGATTCATCAAGACCGGCGCGGCCGGTTGTGGTTCGGCACGCAAATCGGGTTGGTGGGCTGGGACGGCGCGGAATGGCAATGGCTGACCACGAACGAGGGTTTGTCCAGTGACATCATCCGGGCGCTCGCGGACGATGCGGCCGGCAATTTGTGGATCGGCACCGCCGGCGGCGGATTGAACCGCTGGTCCGAGGGCCGGTTCACCAACTATCGCAAACAGCCGGACGCCTTGCCCAGCGACGAGGTGTCCTGTCTGCGGGTGGACCAGGACGACGTGTTATGGATTGGCACGCTGGGGCGGGGGTTGGTCCGGTTGGCGGATGGCCAATGGACACATTATACCACGGACGAAGGACTGGTCAGCAACAGCATCAGCGATATTCTCGAGGACGATGACGGCGATTTCTGGCTCGGCTCCAACGCCGGCTTGATGCGGGTGCCGAAAGCGGCGCTGAACGCGTATGCCCGCGGAGAAATCCCAACCATTCCCTGCCGCGCTTATGACAAGCGGGATGGGTTGCCGACGCGCGAGAGTAAGTTCGGTTCACAACCGGCAGCGGGGCGGACGACGGATGGCCGGCTCTGGTTCCCGACGACGCTCGGATTGGTCGGGCTGCATCCGGCGCAACTCAAATCCAATGCCGTGCCGCCCCCGGTGGTGATTGAAGCCGTGTGGGTGGAAGGCCGGCCAAAGACGAGCAGCGCGCTCGGCGCCGCCCGCCCCGTCGCCGCCACAATTCCGCCGCGCCAGGGCCGGCTCGAAATTCATTATACCAGCCTGAATCTCGCCGCGCCGGACCGCACCCGGTTTCAATATCGCATGGCCGGCTATGAAACCGAATGGACCGACGCGGGCAACCGGCGCGTGGCGCCCTACCCGAAGCTGGCGCCCGGCGCCTATACTTTTGAGGTGCGCGCGGGGAACGAGGATGGTGTGTGGAGTCCCACCCCGGCCACCCTGACGATCACTGTATTGCCGCCGTTCTGGCGCACGTGGTGGTTTCTTTCGGCGGCCACGTTCGCTTTTCTCGGCGTGGTGGTGGGTACGGTGCATCTCGTTTCCACCCAACAATTGAAACGCCAGTTGCGCCAGCAGGAAGCCTTGGAAAAGGAGCGCTCCCGCATCGCCCGCGATTTACACGATCAACTGGGGGCCAATCTGACCCAGGTTTCCCTCCTCGGCGAATTGGTCGAGGCGGACAAGGATCTGCCGCAGGAAGTCGAGGCGCATGCCCGGCAGATTACCAGCACCTCGCGCGAAACGACCCGTGCGTTGGATGAAATCGTTTGGGCGACCAATCCGGCCAACGACACCCTGGAAGGCCTGATCAATTATGTGTGCAAATATGCGCAGGAATACCTGGCGCTGGCCGGGCTGCGTTATCGCTTGGAGGTGCCCAGCACGTTGCCGGCCACGCCCTTGCTGCCCGAGGTGCGTCACAATGTGTTTCTCGCCGCCAAGGAGGCGGTCAATAATATCGTCAAACATGCGCGCGCCCGTTCCGCCTGGGTGCGGTTGCATCTGAACAGCGAACAATTCACCTTGGAAATTCAGGACGACGGATGCGGGTTGCCTGCGGAAGCCCTCGCGTCCACCCGGAACGGATTAAAGAACATGCTTAAACGCCTGGCCGACGTGGGCGGGCAGTTTACGATTGAAGCGGTGCCCGGCGGCGGAACGATCGTGCGATTGCGCGTGCCGATTCATTCCCCGATGCGATGAAACGGAAACCCGTTGCAGTTAATGCACCGAATCCAGCCGCCGATTGGAGTCGAGCCGGCGAATCGGGGTGGTCTTGGGACAGAAAGCGTTTGCGCACGCCGCTCTGGGCCTTCATCCTCGGGCTTGCCTAACGGCGTTTGTGATTCGATTTTATATCAGCCATGCCCATCACCGTTTCCATTGTTGAAGACAACGACCAGTTGCGGAACACTCTCGCGCGCGTGCTGAACCGGGCCGAAGGCGTGCAATGCCTCAGCCAGTTTGCCAACGCGGAGGACGCGCTCAAGACCCTGCCTCTAGAAAAACCCGACGTTGTGCTCATGGACATCAATTTGCCCGGTGGCATGAACGGGGTGGAATGTGTGCGGCAGTTGAAACCGTTGTGTCCGGAAACCCAGGTCATCATGCTGACGGTGTACGAGGATACCGAGAACATTTTCAACGCATTGGCGGCGGGGGCAACCGGTTACCTGCTCAAGCGCACGCCGCGCGCGGAGTTGCTGGAAGCCATCCGCGACGTGCTCAAAGGCGGATCGCCGATGACGACGCACATCGCGCGCAAGGTGGTGCAGTCGTTTCAACGGCCCGTGCCGTCCGCGCCGCCTCTGGCCGATTTGTCTCCGCGCGAGAAGGAGGTGCTGGATTGCCTGGCGCAGGGATTTCTCTACAAGGAAATTGCCGAGAAGCTGGGGATCAGCTACGAAACCGTGCATACCTACATCCGGCGCATTTATGAGAAGCTGCAAGTGCGCACGCGGACGGAAGCGGTGGCCAAATTCTTGCGGCAATGAAGTCGTCCTCACGTTACGATCGGCAACCAACTTTTTTCCGTGCCGCCGGGATGCGGCGGGATCCAGGACTATGCTTTTACGCTGGCCGAATGGGAAGACGCCCGTTAATTAACCGGCATGACAAAACTGCGGTGTCTTCCCGGATGGTGTCTCGCCTTGAGCCTGTTGACCAGCCCACCGCCAACCCCCGGACAAGCCATGAATGAGCGACCCCGTGCCCGCGAGGCGGGCGTGATCGTGGGCACCCTGCCGCCGGGCCCGTTGAACGCCATCACCGATGTGGCGGGCGTGCGCGTGGGCCACACCACGGTCAAGGAGGGCACGTCCATTCACACCGGCGTGACCGCCATTCTGCCGCATGACCGCAATCTTTTTAAGGAACGCGTGCCGGCGGCCATTCACGTCGGGAATGGGTTTGGCAAGTTGCTCGGAGTGACGCAGGTGCGGGAGTTGGGGGAATTGGAAACCCCGATTCTTTTGACCGGCACCCTGGGCGTCTGGCGGGCGGCGGATGCCTTGGTCGGCTGGATGCTGGCGCAACCCGACATGGAACAAGTGCGTTCCCTCAATCCGGTCGTAGGCGAAACGAACGATGGATTTCTGAATGACAGCCGGGCGCGTCCGCTGCGCGCCGAACACGTCATCGCCGCTTTGGAACAGGCAATTGGGGGGCCGGTGGCCGAGGGAAGCGTGGGGGCGGGGACCGGCACCGTGGCGTTTGGTTGGAAGGGCGGCATCGGCACCAGTTCGCGCGAAGTTACCACCAAGGCCGGGGCGTATCGGGTGGGGGTTTTGGTGCAAAGCAACTACGGCGGGGACCTCCATATCAACGGCGTGCCGGTCGCCCGCCGGGGTGTGCGCCCCGCCACGGCGGCGCCGCCCCATGACGCGGGTAGCATCATGATTGTCGTGGCCACGGACGCGCCGCTAAGTCCGCGCAACCTGGAACGACTGGCGGCCCGGACCATGGTGGGCCTGGCCCGTACCGGCTCGCACCTGGCCAACGGCTCCGGAGATTATGCGATCGCGTTTTCCACCGCCCGGGAGTGCCGTCGCCGGCAGGGCGAGACCACGCATCGGGTGATGGAACTGGCGAACGAAGTGATGTCGCCCCTGTTCCAAGCGGCGGCAGAGGCCACCGAGGAGGCGATTTACAACTCCTTGTTTCGCGCCACCAGCGTCCGCGGGTTCCAAGGCACCATTGAGGCACTGCCACTCGAACCAACTTTGAAAATTTTGTCTTCGGCGCTTCCGACAAACGACCGCTGAACAACTGGCCGCAGTCGGAGGTGGGGGAAGACCGCTTCGATGGCAGCCTATTCCCCCGCCGGATTTCCCACCGGATTTATAGGGAAAGCTGGGGACATCGTGACCCTGGTGGAGGGGTTGGGGCAAGTAAAAGTGGTGGCGTTTGGCGAGGTCCAGCGGTCGCCAGTTTAAGACCGCGCCGACCAGAGCCGGCGCTTGCCGTTGGAGGATTTGCAGCGGGCTCTGCCATTCCTTGCCGCGGTTGGGGCGCACCAGATTGAAGTAATCCCAGTAGGTGGTGGTTTTGGCCCAAAAGTCGGGCGGATCGCGGAAGGTTTCCCGGTCAAAGAACTCGTCTTCCACGGGGCGATGCACGGTTTCGACGTCGCTCTGCCAAGTGTACCGTTTGGGCGGGATGTAACGGTGTTCGCACCCCAAGGCACGCACGGCGGCGGGCAGCCCTTGCTCTTGTTGGTTTTCTAGCCCGAAAACTGCATTAAAAAAAGTCGCAACGGAGGTTTCGGCCCAATATCTATTGGGTTAAATGAAAGAAAACCACACCGCTGCGACGGGGACAGTTTGTAACTCGGAAGTCTTCAGTTTTCCAGCCGTAAAAAAGCGCGTCGTCCAGGCCAATTTCACCGGCGGAGCGGTGACCAGCGACGGCGGCATCGCGCTCTTGCGCCAGACCGACCGACGCCTTGGCTTGACCAAGGCGCTGGCCCAAGTGCTGCCCGATCCGCGCGCGCCCGGCCGGATCAAGCATCCACTGCTGGCACTGATCCGCCAGCGCCTCTACGGCTTGGCCGCCGGTTACGAAGACC